>OJMG01000983.1_pt1 | contig 27461 bp, 39 predicted proteins | sample 1597141 | NCBI WGS metagenome assembly OJMG01 (sample SAMEA2452119, study PRJEB22498) | human gut metagenome | biome: human feces; feature: human gut; material: feces | place: Australia | collected 2012 | reverse complement strand
AATTTGAAATTGCTTCAATCGATGGAAAAAGAAAATTTAAAAACAAATCAGGGTTCGCAACAAAAAGTGAGGCAAAACAAGCAGGTATTATTGCATACAATGAGTATTTTAATACCGGGCATAGTTTTAAACCTAAAACAATGTCTTATTCTGATTATCTTGATTATTGGATGAAAGAGCATTGTGAAATTAATTTAAAATATCACACAATAGAAGCGTATAAAAATATAATAAAAAATCATATCAAACCAAAGTTAGGATTTTATAGACTTTGTCAAATAACAACAGCGACAATTCAAGAGTTTGTTAATAACACTTATGTTGAATATGGATACTCAAAAAACTTTATGAAAAACATTTTAAAAGTATTAAAAACATCTTTTACTTATGCAACTGATGTTGTTGGATTTGTAAAAGAAAATCCAACTGTAAAAGTTAGATTACCTAAATACGATAAGCCAGATGAAGACCAAGCACATATATTTACAAAAGAAGAAATTGATACTATCTTAAATAGATTCAAGAAAAATCATTGTGCATATTATGCTATGCTTACAGCATATCATACTGGATTAAGAGTTTCGGAAGTTTTCGGATTAACCTGGGATGATATTGATTTAGAAAATAAGAAATTAACAGTTAACAAAAATGTTTTAAAGAAAAATCAAGCTGGAGCAACACACGGTCGTCATATTAGTGGAAAAGCAACAACAATGTGGTTCTTTGGAACTTGTAAAACTCCAAGTAGTTATAGAACAATAGATATTGGAGATACTCTAGTAAATGCATTAAAGGAACTTTTGTGAGGTATAATAAAAGTAATAGCACATCAAAAATTATGTTGAGTTTGACAAATGACAAATAACATGTTACAATAGAAAACAATATTTAAGAGTTTATCTAGGAAATATAAATCCGAGCGATAAAGGGCAATTATAAATATATTAGTTGTTTACACGAAGTTGAGATTATAAAAGTCTTGCAAAGGAGTCTTAAAAAGATTCTTTTTGCAGGACTTATTTTTATTTAAAGGAGTGATTAAAGTGCAGGACATTATAATTCGAAACGCTACTATAAAAGACATTGAAAAAATTGCTGATATCAAAATTGAAGGTTGGCAAACTGTATATAGAGGAATTGTAGATGACGATTTTCTTGATAATATGGATAGAGATAAGGAAATTGAAAAGAGAAGGAATAATAGAGATAATGGTGTAAATATAATTGTAGCAGAATTAAACAATGATATTGTAGGATTTTGTCTATATAGAAACTATAATAATTATCCTGAAAAATATCCAAAAGCAGATTGTGAAATTTCTTCATTATATATAACAAGTAAATTAAAAAGAAATGGAATAGGAAGAAAAATAATGCAATATGTTATGAAATTATTAAAAGGACAAGGCAAAACTAAAATGATATTAGGTTGTTTAAAAGAAAACTATCCATCAAGAGCTTTTTATGAAAAAATGGGTGGTAAAGTAATAAATTATGATGAAATTGAATTTGGTAATAGAAAATATGGATTAGCAATGTATGAATATGACATTACTAATATATAAGGATGAAAGGAATGAAAGATATGGAATATCAAATAAAAAATGATTTAAAACCCAAAGAATATAATGAATTAAGAAATTCAGTAGGTTGGGATTCCAAAGATGAAAAGATAATACAGAATGCTATTACAAATAGTGCTATTGTTAAAAAAATAATAATTAATAATAAAGTGGTTGGTATGGCAAGAGCAATTGGAGATGGTTTATACTATTTAATAGTTGATGTGGTAGTAAATCAAGAATTTCAAGGAAAAGGATTAGGAAAAATACTTATAGAGGAAATTGTTAAAGAAGTATATAATAAAACAAAAGAAGGACAAAAAGCAAGTATTAATCTAATTTCAATGCAGGGAAAAGAAGAGTTTTATGAGAAATGTGGCTTTAGAAAAATTCCATTTGATTTTACAGGATATGGAATGATACGAAGAATTGAAAAATAGGAGTGAATGATAATGTATAAAAAAATTGATAAAGATAACAAGATATTTAATTCTGAAAATTTCTTAAAAGATGAATATAAATTTAATCTAATTTTTAAAAATTTGTCTAGCCCAGAGTTAGAACTATATAGTGATGAAGAAAGTTATATGTTTTGTAGAGGAGCAAAAAATCTCCCTACTTGGATTTGGACAAGTGATGATTTTGATAAATCAAAAATATTAGAAATAGAAGAATTAATCAAAATATATTTAACTGAAAATGAAAGAGATAAGTTTACTTGTAAAAAAGAATTATATGATTTATTAGTAGAAAGAGGCGTTGCTAATTTAAATGCTGATGATTATTTTGAAATGGGATTTTTAATATGTCATCATACAAAAATACCTAGAATATGTGATGGAATTTTATCTAAACCTACTGAAAGTGATAAGGATGTATTAGCAAAATATTGGTATAATGATAATATGGAAATGAATGGAGCAAATCCAATTACGATGGAGCAATCAAAAAAAGATGTTGAAACATTTATTAATGATGACAAATTTTATGTTTTAAGAAATACCGAAAATAAAATAGTTTGTATGGCAAGTTACAATATAGTAGGAGAACAAGCTAAAATAAACCATGTTTATACACCTACAGAAGAAAGAAAAAAAGGTTATGCAGCGAATTTAATATATCTTATGACTAATGACATTTTAAAAAGAGGATTAGTTCCACTACTATATACAGACTATAATTATATTCCATCAAATAAAGCATACATAAATGCTGGATATGAAGATAAAGGAATATTAATAAATTTCAGCTGTAGTAGGGAAAAGAAGAAAACATTATAAAATGGAGGTATATGGATTAATGAAAATTATCAAAAGAATGGATATGGAACAGAAGCATTTTGCATAAGAAATAGATATATTTTCAATGAGTTAAATTTGCGAAGAATTGAAAATGGATATTTTCCAAACAACGAAAAATCTCATAATATGCAATTAAAACTAGGCTATAAGGATGAAGGAATAAAAAGAAAGAAATTCATATGTATGGCAACAAATGAATATGTAGATGAATGTATAACTGGATTATTAAAAGAAGAATTTATAGATAAATATTTAGATGAAATGGGGGAATAATAATGCCAAAATTCATACAAATAATTGGGCCACAAGCTGTTGGAAAGATGACTGTAGGCCAAGAATTAGCAAAAATAACAGGGTATAAATTGTTATATAATCACATGACCATAGAGATGGTTAGACTAATATTCGATTATGATAAGGAAGCATTTAGAAGAATGAATAGTATAATTAGATATGAAATATTTAAAGAATTTTCAAAAAGTAATGAGAAGGGTATAATTTTTACAGGATGTTTTGATTTTGAAAATGATTTTAAAGAAGAAAAAGAAGAAACAGACAGATGGATGAGTTTATTTGATGCAACTTATACTATTGAATTAGAAACTACATTAGAAGAAAGATTACGTAGAAACAAAACAGCAAATAGATTAGAACATAAAGCATCAAAAAGAGATATAGAATGGAGTGAAAATGATATATATAGATCTCTAAAAAAACATAGATTAAATTCTAAACCAGGAGAAGGTGAGAAAATCTTCGAAAATTTTTATAAAATAGATAATACAAATATCTCGGCAGAAGATGTTGCAAAAATGATAAAAGAAAAATTTAATTTATAGAAAGAAGAAATAATAATGTATAAAAAAATGGAAAGAGATAATAAAATATTTAAATGTTAGCATTTGTTTGCTAGCATTTTTTGTTAGATTAGCTTATTTATAAATTATGTAAGAAGAAATTTGACATAGTTTTATATCGTGGTATAATACGTGTGAATTAATAAAAAATATTACTACATTCAAAAGGAAATTAAGATTTTATGAAATATACTTAATGTAGTCACAGACCAAACAATACAAAAAAGAATGATGAAAATGTTAATATACTTAAAATTTATACAAAATGAATCTTGTATAATATGATATTTAGTATATGAGAAAAATAAATAGTAATTTATGGAGAAGTTTTATGAAGAAAGTATTAATATATGGAATAATAATTATTGCTATATTAATGATAATTGTTTTAGGGATAAATTTATATGTAAGAGCATCTACAAATAAACAAATTCTTGGAGAAAATGATTATACCAAATTATCAGATATAGATTGCATAATTATATTAGGAGCAGGAGTATGGGGGGATAAACCTAGTCCCATACTAGAAGATAGATTATTAGAAGGTATAAAATTATATCAAAATAATGTGTCAGATAAAATAATAATGAGTGGCGACCATGGAAGAGAAAGCTATGATGAAGTAAATATAATGAAAAACTATGCAATAGAAAAAGGCATACCTTCAGAGAATATTTTTATGGACCATGCAGGATTTTCTACTTATGAAAGCATATATAGAGCAAGAGATATTTTTAAGGCAAAGAAAATAGTAATAGTTACTCAAAAATATCATTTGTATAGGGCTCTATATGCTGCAAATTGTTTAGGATTGGAAGCCTATGGAGTAGGCGCAGATCCAAGACAATATTCTGGAGCAACTTTTAGAGAATTAAGAGAAATATTAGCACGAGATAAAGATTTTATAAAATGTATATTTAAACCCAAACCTACTTATTTAGGTGATACAATTCCTGTAAGTGGTAATGGAGATGTTACAAATGATGATAAAAAAGATATTTAGAAATGCTTAAACTAATAAAAAGTTATTTAATATAAATATAAAACTAAAATAATAATTTAAGTTTACAAGATATCAAAGTATTAGGAGGCAAAAATGAAAGAAATATTATTTGCAACAGGAAATGCATCAAAGGTTGCTAGATTTTACGAAAAGTTATTAGAAAAAGGGATATTGTTAAAATCATTAAAAGATATAGACATTAGTTTAGAGATAGAAGAAAACGGGAAAACAGCAATCGAAAATGCCAAAATAAAAGCAAAAGCATATTATGAAGCAACTAAAATGATAACAATGGCAATGGATGACACTATGTATATAGATGATATTCCAGAAGATAAGCAACCTGGAGTTTTTGTAAGAAGAATAAATGGAAAAAGATTAAATGATGAAGAAATGATTAATTATTATACTAATCTTGTAAAAACATATGGAAAAAATGGAAAATTAAATACAAAGTGGATATTAGGAATGGCAATTATAAAAGATGGTAAAATTTCAACATATACAAACATAACAGAGGAATATTATTTAGTTGATACACCTGCAAAAAAAATGAAAGAAGGTTACCCATTGAGTTCAATATTAATTAACAAAAAACTAAATAAATATGATGTTTATCTAACAGAAGAAGATAAAAAAATAGGACAGGCAGATGATAGTGAATTTATTAATTTTATTGAAGAGAATGTTAATTAATAACATAAAACAAATACATAAAAAATTAAGTGATAATAAATTTTATATTATAAACAAGGTGATAATATGAATATTATAGAATATGAGAAAAGTTATTTAGAAGATGTGAAAAATTTATTAGTTGAACTTGAAGAGTATATAATATCAATTGATAAAGATAATTTGGACCAAGTTCATCCTGAATACAGAGATAAAATGGCTGTAATAGATTTAGAAAAGATAAATAATTATAATGGCAAATGCTATTTAGCAATTGAGAATAATAGCGTTGTTGGTTTAATAATGGGATGTATCCATCCATATGATGAGTATGATTATTTAGACTACAAATGTCCGAAAGCAGGAGAAGTAACAGAATTAATTGTTAGTCAGGATGCTAGAAGTAAAGGTATAGGGCAACTACTATTAAATAGTATAGAAAAATATTTTAAAAAAGTAGGTTGTGAGTATGTTTTAATAGATGTATTTGCATATAATGAAAAAGCAATTAATTTTTATGAAAAACATGATTATCATGCAAGAATGTATACTGATATAAAAAAATTATAAAAAAGATGCTATAATAAGAATAATTTTGAAAAGAATTAAATTATAAAATAAAAAGAGCTAAATTACTTGAAGAATTTTTTGAAATTTCCTTCAAATCGTTTAGCTCTTTTTTTTATTTTACTTTTATTATCTGGGCAAAAGGAATAAAATCTTTCTTCAAATAGGTAGCAAGCAAAATTGAGTGTGCGACAATCAGAATGTTCTTTTCAGAATAATCTGATATAACAGATTGCAATCTGTTAATCATAGACTCTTTGCTTTCGTACTGAACATTGGAATTTGGCTTACCACCAATAAACTCCATATAGGAATTCCAGTAGGACTCCCAGTTAGATGCTCCTGAATCCCAAGGATGAAGTCTTTCATCCACAATAGCTGGAATAGAAAGATTATTTTCTTCGAGCAGTATTTCAACTGTTTGCTTTGTTCTGAGCGAATCAGACAAAATAATGCAGTCTAAGTTAAGTGGAAGAACCACCTTACGTACTTGCTCTTTGCCAAGGTCGGAGAGCGAAATTAATCGCGAAGCTTCAATTACGGACATGTTTTTATTTTCTTTTTTAGAGAAAGTATCTCCATGCCGCATGAAATATAATGACATACAATACACTCCTTTATATGTGTTAGTAATATTATTATAACATAATTTACATAATTTTGAAAGTGTATATTTTATAATTCAATAAACATAAAATTATATATATTGATAATAAAAAAAAATAGGAGTATAATAATACCTGCAAAAGATAAAAATAAATAGTATAAAGCATATAATAACATACTATAAAAACTTATATTATGAAATAGGAGGAGAAGATTATGAATATTCAAAAATTCACACAAAAATCAGTAGAAGCAATACAAAATGCTCAGAGTATAGCAGTTCAAAATCAGAATCCGCAAATAGAAGAAGAACATTTATTACTTGCGTTATTAGAACAAAATAGTAGTTTAATAAAAGAACTATTAAAAAAAATGGGAATACCTCAAACTTTTGAAAACACATTAAAAAATGAAATTAATAAAAAACCGAAAGTAACAGGTGGAGCAAGACCAAGTGATAGTATATATATATCACAAGAAGTTGAAATAGTTTTAGCAAATTCTGAAAAGCTTGCAGATAAAATGCAAGACGAATATGTCTCTGTAGAACATATAATGTTATCATTAATTGATAATGCAAATAGTAATTTAAATGATTTATTTAGAAAATATAACATAACAAAGAATGAATTTTTAAAAGCTCTATCGAGTGTTAGAGGAAATACAAGAGTTACAACAGATAATCCAGAAGAAACATATAATGTTTTAAAAAAATATGGACAAGATTTAGTAAAATTAGCAAAAGAGCAAAAGCTAGATCCAGTTATAGGAAGAGATACAGAAATTAGAAATGTTATAAGAATTTTATCAAGAAAAACTAAAAACAATCCTTGTTTAATAGGTGAACCAGGTGTTGGAAAAACAGCAATTGCAGAAGGATTAGCACTTAGAATTGTTAGAGGTGATGTGCCAGAAGGATTAAAAGAATGTACAATTTTTTCGTTGGATATGGGATTACTTATAGCTGGAGCAAAATATAGAGGAGAATTTGAGGAAAGATTAAAAGCTGTTTTACAAGAAGTGAAAAAAAGTGAAGGAAAAATAATTTTATTTATTGATGAGATTCATACAATTGTTGGCGCTGGAAAAACAGATGGAGCAATGGATGCAGGAAATTTATTAAAACCAATGCTTGCAAGAGGAGAATTACATTGTATTGGAGCAACAACATTAAATGAATATCGTCAATATATTGAAAAAGACCAAGCTCTAGAAAGACGTTTCCAACCAGTAATGGTTGATGAACCATCTGTGGAAGATACAATATCAATATTAAGAGGATTAAAAGAAAGATATGAAGTTTTTCATGGTGTAAAAATTGCAGATAATGCATTAATTGCAGCAGCAACATTATCACATAGATATATATCAGATAGATTTTTACCAGATAAAGCGATAGATTTAATAGATGAGGCTTGTAGTATGATAAAAACAGAAATGGAGTCAATGCCTACAGAATTAGATGAAATTTCTAGAAAGATTATGCAATTAGAAATTGAAGAAACAGCTTTATCCAAAGAAAAAGATGAAATATCAAAGCAGAGATTACAAGATATTCAAAAGGAAAAAGCAGAGTTAAAAACTAAATTTGATTCTATGAAAGCAAAATGGGATAATGAAAAAGCATCAATAGTAAAAGTACAAAAATTAAGAGAAGATATAGAAAAAGTAAATAGTCAAATAGAACAAGCAGAAAGAAATTATGAATTAAACAAAGCAGCAGAATTGAAATATGGTAAATTACCAGAATTACAAAAACAATTAAAAATAGAAGAGGAAAAGGCAGAAAAAGAAAAAAGTGCAGATGATAACTTACTACGTAACAAAGTTACTGAAGATGAAATAGCCAAAATAATATCAAGATGGACAGGAATTCCAGTTGCTAAATTAATTGAAGGGGAAAGAGAAAAATTATTACATTTAAGTGAAATTTTACACAAAAGAGTAATAGGACAAGATGAAGCAGTAGAGAAAGTGTCTGAGGCAATTATACGTTCAAGAGCAGGAATTAGTGACCCTAAAAAACCAATTGGCTCATTCTTATTTTTAGGACCAACTGGTGTTGGAAAAACAGAACTTGCAAAAGCACTAGCGGAAAGTTTATTTGACGATGAACATAATATTGTAAGAATTGATATGACTGAGTATATGGAAAAATATTCGGTATCTAGATTAATAGGTGCACCTCCAGGATATGTAGGATATGAGGAAGGTGGACAATTAACCGAAGCTGTTAGAAGAAAACCATATTCTGTTGTATTGTTTGACGAAATAGAAAAAGCTCATCCAGATGTATTTAATATATTATTGCAAGTGTTAGATGATGGTCGTATAACAGACTCTCAAGGAAGAACGGTAGATTTTAAAAATACAATAATAATACTAACATCCAACTTAGGCTCTGAATATATTTTAGAGGGAATAGGGGCAAACGGTGAAATTTCTGAGGAAGCAAAAAATAAAGTAAATTCATTGTTAAAGAAAAGTTTTCGTCCAGAATTTTTAAATCGTTTAGATGAAATTATATTCTATAAGCCATTAAGGAAAGATGAAATTTCTAAAATTTTAGAATTATTAATTCAAGATTTAGAGAAAAGATTAGAAGATAAACATATTAATTTAGAATTGACTAAATCTGCAAAAGATTATTTAATTGATAATGGTTATGATGAAATATATGGGGCAAGACCTTTAAAAAGATTTGTTCAGAAAAAATTAGAAACATTAATAGCAAAAAAAATTCTATCACAAGAAATATTACCAAATACTACAGTTGCAATCGACTGCATAAATAATGAATTAGAATTAAAAAAATAAATTTTATAAGATAAGAAAGGACAAATATTAATGGCCGAAAAGTTTGATGTATTAAATGAATTAGGAGAATTCACAGGACAAGTTGCTTCAAGAGAAGATTGTCATAAAAAAGGATTATGGCATAGAGCTGTATATGCTTTTATAATAGATAAAAATTCAAATGTGTTACTACAAAAAAGAAGTAAAGAAAAAAAACTTTGGCCTAATTTATGGGATGTAACTTTAGGAGGACATGTTGATTCAGGAGAATTTGGAAGACAAGCTCTGATAAGAGAAGCAAAAGAAGAACTTGGTTTAGATTTAAATGATGATGATATAAAATATTTAGTTGGATCTACTTCGATAAATATAAAAGGAAATATAATTAATAAACATTATAATGAATGTTACTTAATAAAAAAAGATATAGATGTATCAAAAATAAAATTACAAAAAGAAGAAGTTTCAGAGGTGAAATATTTTTCAAAAGAAGATATATTAAATAGAATATCTAATAATTTTGAAGGGCTTACAGAGAAAACAGGACCATGGAATTTTTTAAAAAGAATATTAGAAAGTAAATTATATTAATTATTAATCAAAACGTGGAAATTTTTATTTTCAAATTAATTTACAACATTTTAAAACAAAATATAGAAAGGAAACTATATAATGAAAGCTTTAATAACTGGTGCATCTTCTGGCATAGGAAGAGATATTGCAAAAGAATTAAGTAAAAGAGGATATGATTTAGTCTTAGTTGCAAGAGATTTGGAAAAGCTAAATAAAGTAAAATCAGAAATAAAAAATACTAATATAGAAATAGTAGGATTAGATATATCAACAGTAGAAAATTGTAAAGAATTATATAAAAATTATAAAGATATAGATATATTAGTAAATAATGCAGGATTTGGAGATTGTGGTTATTTTATAAGCACCAATCTTGAAAAAGAAGTTCAAATGATAAATACAAATATAGTTGCATACCATGTATTAACTAAGTTATACCTTAAAAATATGCAGGAAAAAAATAAAGGAAAAATATTAAATGTAGCTTCTATTGCAGGTTTTATGCCTGGTCCATTAATGGCAACATATTATTCTACGAAAGCTTATGTTGTAAGGCTTTCAGAATCAATTAGAGAAGAACTAAGAAAAGAAAAATCAAAAGTACAAATAAGTATTTTATGTCCAGGCCCTGTTGATACTAATTTTAACAAAGTGGCAAATGTAGAATTTGCACTAAAAGGTTTAAGTAGTCAATATGTTGCAAAATATGCTATACAAAAGTTCTTAAAAGGAAAATTTTATATAGTACCCGGAATAAAAATAAAACTTGCTAAATTTGCCAGTAAAATGTTTCCAAGCAATTTAGTTGCAAAAGTTTCATATAATATGCAAAGAAAGAAAATAAAAAAATAATTTTTTTAAATTTAGCTATTACATTAAAATTTTGAATTATGTTATAATAAATAATTGCAAAGTAAGTAATTCTTTATTGTTTTACTTTGAAAATTTATTATAAGATAAGGAGAGAATAACTAGATGAAAGAACAAAGATTACCACAAAATGGAAAAGAAGGATTTTTATATGGAGGAACAATTTGTTTAATAACAGTTATTGTAATGCTAATTTTAAATATTTCTACGAGTTTAAATAAGTTTGATTTAGAAACATTAATAATTGTTGCAAAAATGCTTCCTATTATTTGGATTGTAGCAATGTTAGTAGAAAATTTTATAGTTGGAAAAATTTCATTTATATTAGTTTCAAAATTCTTAGGTGAAAGTGACGGATTTAATGCTAAAATATTATTTAACATTTTGTTTTGTGTAACTGGAATGTCTGCAATTATGACAATATTGGGAGGAATGATAGGCATGCGGAAAATTAAGCTTAAAACCAATTATTACATTTGCTGATCATTGGCCAAGAAATTTTTGCGTAGCATTTTGGTGTGAAATATTACTTGCTCAGCCAATCGCAAGATTTGTAATGAAACAAATACATAAAACAAAAAAAGATAATGCAGAACTAGAAGAAATAAAAAAATCAACTGAAATTAATCAAGAAAATACTGAAAGTATATAAATAGAAGGGTACAAAATATATTTTGTACTCTTTTTACATTTTTAAGATTGAAAAAGATAATTGCTTATGATACACTAAAAACATAGAGAAAGGGGAGAGAGAAATGATTGAATTAGAAGAAAATAAAAGATATTTACAATCCTTAAAATCTAGATTAGAAAGCATTGGTGAGTCCCTTTGACATATCTAAAATAGAAAAAGAATTAGAAAAATTGGAAAATAAAACATTAGAACAAAACTTCTGGACTGATTCAAAAAATTCAAAAATAGTTTTATCAAAAATAAAAATTTTAAAAGATAAAAAAGATAATTTTACAAAAATAGAAAAAGAATTAAAAAATTTAGAAGAAATGAATGAAATGCTACTAGTAGAAAACGATGAATCTTTAATAAATGACATTTTGGTTGGTACAAAAAAAATAGAAAAAGATATAGAAAATTTGGAAATAAAAACACTTCTATCTGGAAAATATGATCAAAATAATGCTATTATAACACTTCATCCTGGAGCAGGTGGAACAGAATCTCAAGATTGGGCAGAAATGTTATACAGGATGTATACTAGGTGGGCAACAAGTCATGGATATATAGTAAAAGAATTAGATTATTTAGAAGGTGATGAAGCTGGTATAAAAAGTGTTACAGCTCTTATTGAGGGGGAATATGCATATGGTTACTTAAAAGCTGAAAAAGGTGTTCATAGATTAGTAAGAATATCACCTTTTGATGCAGGCGGAAGAAGACATACATCTTTTGCATCATTAGAAGTTCTACCAGAAATAACAGATGACATTGAAATAGAAATAAATCCAGATGATTTAAGAGTAGACACGTATAGAGCTTCTGGAGCAGGAGGACAGCATATAAATAAGACATCATCTGCTGTAAGAATAACTCATATTCCAACAAACACAGTAGTAGCTTGTCAATCTGAACGTTCTCAAATTCAAAACAGAGAAACAGCAATGAAAATGCTTAAATCTAAATTGTTAGATTTAAAAGAACGTGAACATAAAGAAAAAATAGAGGATTTAAAAGGCGAGCAAAGAGATATTGCGTGGGGAAGCCAAATAAGATCTTATGTTTTTTGCCCATATACGCTAGTAAAAGATCATCAAACAGGATATGAAGTTCGGAAATGTTCAAGATGTTATGGACGGAAATATAGATGGATTCATTGAAGAATATCTTAAGAAAAATAGTAAAATAGATAAAGAAGAGGTATAAATATGAAAACTAAAGATATATATAAAGAAAATAAAGAAAGAAAGTATTGTCAAATAGTAGATATAAAAAATGAAAATGTAGAAGTTGAGTCTGCTCCTATAAAGGTAATAAAAGAAAATTGGAAAAAATATTTAGCAGCTACGTTAATTATATTAGCAATAATAATTTTTACATTTTATAAAGATTTAAAAGTATTATTCTCTGTAATAGCATTTTTTGCTTTTATTGCATTATTATCTATTGTATCAAACATATATAGTATGAAATGCAAGGAAAACTCTTTATCACTTAAATTCAATTTTCAAAAGTTTGAATTACCATATAGTAGAATTGCTAATATATATTTATCAAAAGATTTTACTGCAAATGATTTAATTCCAATGATTAATTACAATTTGGTTATTCGATACGTAGATAACATGAACTTTTTAAAAGAACTATCTTTTTCAACTATGTTTTTGAAAGAAGAAAAATTAAAAGAATTTTTAGATAATTTTGTGATAAGTAATGAAGAACAAGCCAAATGTGTTAAATATGAAAAATATAAACTATTCAAGAAGATATTAAAAAGTTCAGCTTTTATAATATTTATCATTGCTTTAATAGTAGTTGTATGTTTAAAAATAAAATAATCACATTTTAGAATAAATATAAATATAATAAAATATAATTAGAATTATAATTAACTCTAATTATCAATTTTATAAAAAAGAAGGTGCCTAGAATATGGACACGATAGTATTAAAATTTGGTGGAAGCTCTGTAGCAGACAATATTAAATTAAACATAGTGGCTGATAAAATAATAGAACTATATAACCAAAAGAACAACATAGTAGTTATAGTTTCGGCACAGGGAAAAACAACAGATAAATTATTAAAAGAAGCTTACGAATTATCTAGTATTCCAAATGATAGAGAATTAGATGTTTTACTTAGTACTGGAGAACAAGTATCAATTTCAAAACTAAGTATATTATTAAACAGATTAGGATATCCATGTATATCATTAACTGGATGGCAAGCAGGAATTTTTACTAACAATACAAATCAAAATGCTATTATTCAAAATATTGATACAAATAGAATAACAGATGAATTAAGCAAAAGAAAAATTGTTGTTATTGCAGGTTTTCAAGGAATAAATGAAAATATGGATATAACAACATTTGGTAGAGGCGGATCTGATACAACAGCAGTAGCAGTTGCAAGTGCTTTAAATGCAAAACATTGCTATATTTTTTCTGATGTAGATGGAATATATACTACAGATCCAAATAAAGTAACTGTAGCAAAAAAATTAGAAACATTATCTTATGTAGAGATGCTAGACATTGCAAGTGAAGGTGCAAAAGTCCTACATAATAGGTGTATAGAAGTAGGACAGAAATTTAAAATACCAATTATTACAAAATCTACATTTAATAATAAAGCTGGAACTATAATACAAGATAAAATTATTGAAGATACAAAAGTTAAAAGTATAGTAAAAAATGATGATATTATATTAGTAAATTTAAAATATGAAAATTATTCTATTCAATTATTTAATCAAATTTATAATTGTTTATTGGATAATGGAATTATTTTAGCAAACTTCATCAATTCTAGTATTCATAGTTTAGATGTAAGCTTTACTATGAAATCAGTGTATTTAAACAAGTTTCAGAATATATTAGAAACCGAATTAAAAATGTTTAATTCTACCTTTTCTAATATATCAAGAATAGCAATTATTGGTCATGGAATAATGAATGATGATAAAATTTTAAGACAAACATTAGATATATTAAAAATAAATGAATTGGAACCTATTAGCTTAGAAACAAATGAATCAAAAATAGCAATAACTTTTAAAGAAAAAATAAGCAATTCAATATTAGAACAATTGCATACAAAATTAATAGTTTAAAACGAAATCTATGACAAAGAATTGAGCATCCTTATTTGTCACATTTGTTAAAGTTAATTAGTTTTATCATAACTAATTAGGATAGAAAATTATATTTTTAGCAATAAATAGAGATAAAAAGTTATCTCTATTTATTTTTTTAGTTCTAAAATAGACAAACTTTGAATATATATATTTTAGGAAAAAAAGTAAGGAGTGATAAAAATGGCTATAGATGAAAGGAAAGCATTATCTTCTAATGTAATACAAAATATAGTTTTAGAAAATAGAGAAAAATTAAGTATCTCAGGAGTACTTGATGTTCTCAGTTTTGATGATCAAATAGTAATTGTAGAAACAGAACTTGGATTGTTAACTATAAAAGGAGAAAATTTAAAAATAAATAAATTAAGTATAGATACTGAAGAAGTAATTGTAGAAGGAGAAATAATCAATCTTGGATATAGCGAAAAAGATGATGAAAAAAAAGGCGGTAGTTTTTTAAATAAGATTTTTAAATAGTAAGTAGGTGTTTTTTAAATGGAGAATTCTATAAACCAATTATATACATTGTTTGTATTTATATTAAGTGGAGCTGTAATTGGAATTCTATTTGATTTATTTAGAATACTCAGAAAGTCATTTAAAACTCCTGATATCATAACATATATAGAAGATATTTTATTTTGGATACTAACAGGGTTATTTTTATTGTATATAATATTTAAATATAGTTTTGGCCAGTTACGTATATATATGTTTGTTAGCCTAATTATAGGAATTGTTATTTATTTTCTTACAATAAGTAAATATTTTATAAAATTAAATATAAAAATAATTCGGATTTATAAAATTTATTATATCAAAAATTTTATACGTAGTATTTTACCCTATAAAAATAATATTTAAAATTTTACAAAAGACACTTTTAAAACCTTTTTCTTTTATTACTATAAATATTCGCAAATTTTGTTTAAGTTTTTTGAAAAATTTGACAAAAATATTAAAAAGTGTTAATATATCAAAGAAAAAAAGAAAAAATTATAAAGAAAAGAAGGATTTTACTTTATAATGTAGAAAAATATTATTAAGATATTATTTATATTAAAATTGGAGAGAAGTCTTACATATGAAGAAATTAAAAAAACCATATAAAAAAATGTTTATATTGTGTATAAGTATATATGTAATATATACACTCATAACGCAGCAAAAAACATTAAATACATATAAAAAAGAAGAAGAAACTTATACAAAACAAATTGCACAAGAACAAGAAACTAATCAAGAACTTAATCAAGTAAAAGAAAATGTTGATTCAACCGAATATATAGAAGATGTAGCAAGAGAAAAACTAGGAATGTACTTACCAAATGAGAGAATTTTTTATGATATTGGTAATTAGTTTACAAGAGACTAAAAGTCTCTTGTAAATAAAATTTTTTCTATTAATTTAATTCTTAATAAATTTCCAAAAATGTAATAATAAAAATTAAATATTAATTATGTGAGGGGGCCTATTTATGGATTTCGAAAAATGCACTTTAGTAGAATTACGTCAATTAGCAAAAGAAAAAGGTGTTAAAAATGTATCAAAATTAAAAAAAGAAGATTTAATTGATATATTATCTGACTTAAATCCAAAAGAAGAAAAAGAAAATTCAAAAGTAAATAATCTATCAAATGATTCGAGTGCATACAAAATAACAAATGCAGATGATGAAATTGTTGAAGGAATATTAGAAGTATTACCAGATGGTTACGGATTTTTGAGAGGAGAGAACTATTTATCTAGTCCTAAAGATGTATATATTTCTCCTGTTCAAATTAGACGTTTTAGATTAGACAAAGGTGATAAAATAAAAGGAATTGCAAGACAACCTAAAGAAGGAGAAAAATTTCCAGCTTTAATATATGTAGGAGAAGTTAATGGACAAGCTCCAGAAATGGCATATAAAAGAAAAAAATTTGATGACCTTATACCTATATACCCTAACGAAAGATTAAAATTAGAAACCAATCCTACAGATTTTGCAATGCGACTTATAGATTTAGTATGCCCTGTTGGAAAAGGTCAAAGAGGAATGATTGTTGCACCACCAAAAGTTGGAAAAACTACTCTTTTAAAGAAAATTGCTAACAGTATTTCAGCTAATAATCCAGAAGTTGAACTAATAGTACTATTAATAGATGAACGTCCAGAAGAAGTAACAGATATGAAACGTTCTATAAAAGGCGATGTAATATATTCCACTTTTGATGAATTGCCTGAACATCATGTGAAAGTTGCAGAAATGGTATTAGAAAGAGCAAAAAGATTAACTGAGCAAAATAAAGATGTAGTAATTTTGCTAGATAGTATTACAAGACTTGCAAGAGCATATAATTTGGTTATTCCATCATCAGGAAGAACTCTATCTGGAGGATTTGATCCAGCAGCACTACATAAACCAAAGAAATTCTTTGGTGCAGCTAGAAATATAGAAAACGGCGGAAGTTTAACTATTCTTGCTACAGCCTTAATAGAAACAGGAAGTAGAATGGATGAAGTTATATTTGAAGAATTTAAAGGTACAGGAAATATGGAGGTTGTACTTGATAAAAAGTTATCTGAAAAAAGAATTTTTCCTGCTATTGATATCAATAAATCTGGAACAAGAAGAGAAGATTTATTGCAAACTCCAAAAGAACTAGAAACAGTTTATGCATTAAGAAAAGCTATGAATAGCTTACCTGTTGCAGATGTTACAGATCAATTAATTAGTCAAATGGTCTCAACTAAAACAAATGAAGAATTCATTGATAAAATAGATTTGTATTTAAAAAGATTTAAATAGAAAATTTTTAAAACGCATACACTTGTTTTATATTCAATATGAGTAAACTTTTAAAATATGTCTGATAATATAGTAATATAGACTAATATAGAAGATAAACTTACTTGATCGCTTGCGTTTTATGTAAATTTGTTATATAATATATTTATACAAACTGTATAAATTCACTTAGAGGAACTTTAACCAATAAAAAAGGTTTTCAATCCTACTCTTTGTGAATTCGCCAATGGATTGATTTTCCAGAGGAGGAAAAACAATGAAAAAATTCACAAACTTAGACGATTTCGGAGTTAGCGATAAGAAGAGTTTTTTTCAAACATTCGAAGCTCCCAATGTGATGGAACTCGAAGAACAACTTGCAAACTTCGAAAAGTCTAACAACTGCACCGAAATTAACAGAAGTGCACCTGCCGCAGCCTGCTTTGATGGCTACTTTAGAGTATATGTAACCTCAGAGTTTAAGGAAAACTCAAAAGGATAACTTCGGCAATTAAGTTTCGGGAATGCAAGAATGCTCAAGATCCGGATTCGGAGTCTTGGGCATTTCTTTTATAAAAATCAAAAGTAAAGCATATATACACTACAAAAACTCTTGTCATATACAGTAAATCTTTAAAAAAGCTGTTTTCTCATATTTATTTTCCGATGTTTAAATATAAGAATAAAAGTAAATTGTTCTGTATTTGACTTGCTAGATAATAGGATTATATTATAAAATATAAAAAAAGTGTGGAGGTAAATAAATATGGCAAAATTTTATTTTATAAGACATGGAAAACCAGATTATACATATGGAGATACTCATGGCTTTATTGGACAAGGTCATGACTTTGCACCTTTAAAAACTGAAAAAATTGAAGAAGTTATAGAAACTGCAAAAGACAAGCGATTAAAAGATGCACAAATTATCATATCTTCTCCATATACCAGAGCATTGCAAACAGCAAGTATTATATCAAAAGAGACTGGGATTGATATTGTGGTGGAATCAGATATCATGGAATGGCAACCAGATCTTACATATCAATATAAACGGTTCTGATGAGATGATAGAATACTACAAAGAGTATGTTGAAAATAATGGGAAGTATCCTAATAATGAACCCAAAAAATGGGAAACCAAAGAACACTTAAGAACCAGAGTTATGTCTGTAATTGATAAGTATAAAGATACATATGACACAGTTATCATAGTAGCACATAAAATAGCATTTCAATCTATTTGTAATTGTGGAGATATGAAACCTGCACAAATTTTTGAAACAGAATTTTAAATAATAAAAGAGGTGAAAAATTTATGACTAAAAAAATAGTCGCAGTAGGTGGGGGAGAAAACGGTAGATTAAAAAGTGATGGAACAAGAACTATGTATCCCTATGAGTTAGAAAAAATGGATAAAGAAATAATAAAATTAACTAAAAAGGAACATCCTAACTTTCTTTTAATTGCTCATTCACAACCATTAGAAAGACAAGAAGTATATTTTCAAACGATGGTTGATATATATAGAAAATTATATAACTGTCATTGCAAAGACTTAAAAAGTAATGAGCTTAATGACAAAAATAAAGTTAAGGAATTGATTGATTGGGCAGATATCATATATGAAGGTGGAGGAGATACTTTTAATATGATTAAGTTATGGAAAGAAACAGGCTTTGATAAAGTATTGAGAAATGCTTGGGAAAAAGGAAAGGTAATGTGTGGTATATCTGCAGGAGCTAATTGTTGGTTTTCGTTATGTAATTCGGATTCATTAAAGATACAAAATGGTAACAATCAACCATTTATAGATGTAGAGTGTTTAGGGTTTATTGATGGATACCTTGTGCCACATTGTGATGAAAGAGGAAGAGCAGAATCCGCAAAAGAGTTATTGAAAAACAACAAAAAAGTAGGATTGTTACTGTCAAATTGTACAGCATTAGAAATAATTGATAATAAATATAGATTAATAACAAGCGATGCTTCATATCATAACATAAATGCTTATGGGTTAAAATGTTACTGGAAAGATAATAAATATTATGAAGAAAAAATTGATGATTCAGAGGAATTTAAAGAATTAAATGATTTGTTAAAGATTTAATATAGTAAAAAATATATTTTTATTTTAATAATAAAGAAGCTTAATTATATTATCAGATTAAATATAAAAGTCATTGCCTATGAAGAAATTTTCTAGGCAATTTTTAGTATAGGAGAGGATAGGAAATATAACCTTAGGTACTCAAAAAACGAAATATTAAACATTGCACAAAATCAAAGTATTGTTGCCCAAAATCATAACATTTTCATAAAAGGTACTTGCTAATTACTTTAAAATATGCTATTATATATATGAGCGGTATCCAAGAAACTTTCGAAGCCTTGGGTCATTTTTTTTACTATAAAAGCAAGGAGAGTTTAACTATTTAATGAAAGAATATAGAACTAACGAAGAATTAATAGATTATTTGGAATCAAAAGGCGTAAGTATTCCAAATAAAAAAGATGCTATAGAAAAAATTGAAAGATATACATATTATTCAATTGTAAATACATATAAATCAATTTTCAAAGATAATGAAGGAAATTATATAGATAATGTATCTTTTGATGAAATATATACTATATTTGAATTTGATAAAGAATTAAAAAATATCATTTTAAAATACTGTTTAGAAATAGAAACAGTAATAAAATCAATTATGGCAAATCAGATTTCAAAAATATATGGAATAAAAGATTATTTAAATATTGCTAATTGGGATAATACAATAAATAATAATATAAAAGAAAATTTGTTTAATAAAATTAATGCAGAAATTGAAAAGGATTATAATACTCATACTGCAGTAACACATTACATAGACAAATATGGATTTGTACCACCATTTGTTCTAACAAAAGTTCTTACATTTGGAGTAGCAAGTAGTTATTATGGACTTTTAAAACAAAGTGATAGACAAGCTGTTGCAAAGTATTTTAAAATATCAGATAAGTTATTAAAACAAATACTAAAAAACTTATCTACTGTAAGAAATATTGCAGCACACTCTGATAGATTATATAGTTATACTAGTAAATTTTATCTTTCATTTAAACTTATTGATAAGGACTATGAAAAATCAGATAATATAACTAACTTATATATGGTAATTAGATGTATGGAAAAGCTACTAACAAAGGATCAATATAAAGATTTATACAATTCTATAAATGATGAAATAGATAAACTTAAAGAAAATTTACATTCTATAAAAATAGATGCAATTTTATCTGTAATGGGTTTTCCTTTGAATAATAATTAAAAACTAGAATATAATAATAATGAACGGTACTTAGAAAACTTTAGAAGCTCTAAGTCATTCTGAAGCCTGAAATATATAAAATTTTAGGCTTTTTTATTTTATTAATAAAATCATTAATCTTTTGTCGGAAATTCCGATAAAAGTCAAAAAAACGAAATACAAAAGATTCTTGTTGGTAAGAGAACAATAGGAAAATTGACATTCTACATAAAAGATGATAATATAAATCCATAAATTCCAGGCAAACAGCCTGTTTACATATAGTAAGCGTTAGTGGAATAATGCAGAATTTGCAGATATTCGTGTTCAGCACTAACAAAGCCATAGCAAGTAAGAAGGTCAGCTTACTTGTACAAACTAAATTTAGGAGGAAATATGACATGAAGCCTATTGATTCTAAAGAAATTGAAAGAGTAAAGACAGAATTAGCTGTAAAACGGAATGAATTCGAACAGATAAACTTCAATAGCTTAGACGAAAAACTCAAATGGATTGAAGATTTTTTCAATAGCTACGTTCCAATGTTAGAAGAGAGGTATCTTTCTGAAGAAGAGCGTAAGGGCTCGATATTTTTGCCAAATGAGCTGAGAATACACTTTTATATGTATTTCCCAGAACATGGTTTAAACCAGGCAAATAATTGTCAGGAGCTTGCAGGTGAATTAGCAAAAATTGCTAATAGTAGATCATATGCAAATAGATTTGCTTTCAGTCATTGGGACTAATTTTTAATATTGAAGGGAGCTATCTATGTCTATAGTAATTCGTTGGCTTATTATTTTTTCACTAATTGCAATTTGGTTTGCAGTAGGCATTAAAATTTGCAGCTCAAATTCAAACGTGAAAAAATGAAATTGGTAAATACAAGAGAATACAAAAGAGTTGAACAGGAAAGAGCTCAGCAGTTCGAAACATTTATTCATTCTAATGGTTATAAAAGAATTATGAGCCTTGAACCAATTCCGTATTCTCCTGAACCACATGATTCTGATTGTGGTGGAGAAGATGGTTGTTGAATCAAAAAAAAGTACTTACTTATTGTAGGTACTCTTTTTTCGATAGTCTGTTTTTTTGTTTAAAATACGTTTTGATAAAAACGAAAATGGATTTTTAGCCATTTTTATAAAAAAGATATATAACTTGTTGTTTTATAATTATTTCAAAATTTAACAAATCTGAGAAGTAGGGGAGAAAAATAATAATTTTTAGTATAAAGATTAATTTTTTATAAATTAAAAATAAACTTTATAAAAATAATTTTTAAAAAGTAAAAATAAGTTTTGAAAAGAAAATCTAATATAGAAAATATAATTAGTAAAAATAAAATAATAAATTTAGATTAATGAAAAAATAATTTATGACAATCACATATAGATATATAATAACAGTAGAAGAGAGGTAGGAAAAATTTTAAAATTATCTCAATATAGGGTACCAAAAACCGAAATACAACATTGCACAAAATCAAAGTTTTGTGCAAAAAGGAGTAGGAATACAAAAATAACCAGTATGTATTGCTACTACTGGCTTTGCTGTACGTCTATCCTACTAAAATTGCTTATTTTCTTAATTGTCTAATTATTATTCTATATTATATATAATTCTTTGTAATCAGCTTTATTACTGCACTTTAACTTACTTTGCTTATTATCTTATTACTATTATATTATTACTATTATATTATTACCTATATTATTTTCCCAAAAACCCAACGTTTTTTATTTTAAAATATAATTTTAAATACCTATTCTAATTTGTTTTATTATTTTACTAAACAAGTTATATGTCTTTCATATAAAAGTGTCTTAAAATTGATTTTAGAGCCTCAACTCAAATAAAGCCTGAAACATCAATATTTTCAGACAACAAACTATATGGCTAATTTTTAAAAACGCCTTAAAATCGATTCTCGTGTGTCGTTATTTTAGCCATTTTCAGCTATTTATATAGGTTTCCAGGATTTTATAAAAATCACTAATATAAGTTATAATTTTCAAAATAAAATTTCTTTAAATAACAATTTTTATATTATATATGATTAACTCTATTACTAAATTATAAAAACGTCTTAAAAACAATTTTGAAGCTTCATAAATATAAACTAATATATAAGATTATATATAATAATATTTAACAAGTAATAATTGTATAGATATGAAATTAATAATCTATATAAAGTATAATAATTATAGTTTAAAACATCTTAAAAAGTATAATAATTATAGCTTAAAACATCTTAAAATGAGTTTTAAGCAATTTTTAATATTAATTAGTAAAATTACAAATTAAAATCAAAAATCTAAATTTAATTCAATTTTAATCAAAAAATTTCATAATTAACAAATGTTCGGTTTTTAAATTTAATTGTTCGTAAATTAAAAATTTTTATCATATTTTTTTTAAATTCTATAAAATAATTTCTAAATATTTTTTGAGTTTCCGCTTCTTGAATTATTTATTATTTGAATATCTTATTTTTTTATAATTTTAAATTTGACTATTCAAAAAATGAGCCTACTCCCCTCTCTCTCACTGATTTTTGTAATATTAGCTTACCAAAAGCAGGAACATTATCTTCATTATCATATATACATGGAATAATTTCTTTTCCAGATAAGTCTACATAACCATATTTTTGATTTCTACACACTCTAGCCAATCCTTCTGAGAAATTTCCAGCTGAATAATAGTCAAATGGTGTATAATTAGGTGAAACCTCCTCTAATCTATCTATTATTAATCTTCCATTTTTATCTATGTATCCTAAATCAACTCGACACATACTTTCTTTACAGGTATATTTATACTATATAAACCGCTCTCTGCAAAAGCATAGTTTTCGATATTTTTTATGCTATTAGGTAATTTTACATGGTATAATTTTTCACATCCATAAAATGCTTTTTCGCCTATTGAAGTTACTTTATAAATTGATATAATAAATGCTTTCCAATTTTTCTTTTTAAATAATAATAAAATTTCTATGAATTCCATTATAGCAAATATGATAATTGTCAAATCTCCATTTAACCATTTTCCGTCTATAATTACATAAATAACATGAGCTATTAAAATTCCAAAAATTCCTATTAAAATTGATACAACAGAATTAAACATGGATTTGTCTCTTTTTAAATTAATGAAAAACGAACAAATCCATGTTATAAAAATTATCGCATCAAATATGTATATATATTTTTTTCCAACATATATTTCAAACTCCTTTTTTACAAATTTATTTCTTATTTTTTTATTATTCTAGTTGTTATTTCGGGCTCATCTACAATATAAATATCTTTAATATTGTAAATTTCCTTCATTCTTCGTGAAAACTCTGTTATCCAGTCTTTTAATAGCGGTTTACATTCATCATCCGTATGATTATCGCATGAATAAATTACTTTTATTATTTGGGTATTTTCAACATCTTCAAACTGTATATCTCCAACCTTTCCATATTGATTTTCAATTACAGTTTTAATTGCATTTGAATTTATTAATTCTTCGTATGTATTAAGAAGATTTTTATTATGTTTCAATTCTGTTGTAGATATTGTCTGCTTTTTATTCTGATTTTCATTTTCGTTTTCAATAATTATAGTGGCATATACAATTCTTTCTTCTGTTTTCTTTCCACAACCTGTAATTACAAACATTGAAATAGCCAATATTCCCAATATCATCACTAAAGTAAACAGCTTCTTTTTCATTACTACATTTCCTCCTTACTTTTATATGTTAGTACATATATATATGATAAAACCTATAACCAAAACAATTGCTAGAAAATTAGCAAATATTGTACCAATTTTGTGCCTTCCTTATATATTATCATATTTATATTACACCAATATTTGTCTCTTTGTAAAGTGCACTGACTGATTTTTTTGAACTTTTAGTACGAATTGTAATATTACATAAGAAATTTCAAATAATATTTTTAGGTAAACCATTGATTATGCAGAAAAAAGAAGTATAACAAAATCAAGAAAACGTATGTGTCAAGTAAATATAGGCAATTTTTTTATCTTTTTTCTAATCCTCAAATGCTATTACACTTTATTTAATTTTTTGTTCATTTAATAAACATAGTCTAAAAACTACATTTCATCTCACTAAATTCTATTAATTTTGCAATCTCCTTCATGAATTTTAATTCTGAATGTCCTATTACTACTCCTGTTCCATTACTTTCTTGGACTTTTTCTTTTGCACAATGATTTTTCTTATTTATTTTTACCTTTTTTTCAATTTCTTTTATCCAGTCTTGAACACTTGTATCTATTGGTATTGGTTTCTCTAAGTCTTCTAATTTAAATTTCTCGCTTAATACACATACTTTACTTAATGCATTCGCTCCTCGTATTCCAAACGCTTTTCTTCCACTACAAAATCTTTTCTTCAACTTGCTAAATATCTGACTTTCCTGTGTTCCCATATTTCTATATTCTATTCCTTCTGGTGCCTCTGGTACTTCTAATACATCTTGATATCTCTCTAAATCATTACTTAAATAACTTTCTAATTTATTAAGTTTTTTCATTGCCTGATATTCGCCACCTAATTCATATCTTAACCCATTTATTACTGTCTTTATTTTTTCATATTCTTTTTTATTTATTAGCTCTGTTACTAAATTTCTATATTTTTCTGGCACATCTCTTGTTATCTCTTGCATTATATGAAATTCATCTTTCTGATAAAATCCTCCTTTTGCTGTCGTTCCTTTTGTCCATTTTGCTCCATCTCCATTTGTTACTCTTATCTTTATCTTACTTACATCATACTGCCTAAATACTCTCACATCTCTTAATTTTGCTATTTCTTTTGGTTTCATTATTTCTGCTATATATTGTTTATTTACTAAACTATGTCTTGGATCTTCTTTTTTCCATCCCTCATACATTACATGCAACTTAAGCTCTGTTTTTATTTTCATCTTTGGATTAAATTCCTTATTTTCTTTTTCTGCTTTCTTTTCTATCTTTTCCTTGCAAATTAATCCATATTCCATCTGCTTCTTCAAACAATGCTCTTATTTCTTTTAATCCTGCTATTAACTGGTTTTTATCAAATAATTTTCTTTCTTCTTTTTCCTTATTGGTACTACTCCAACTACTTTCTCTACTAAATTACTTGATACATTTCCTTCTGCATTTATATTTAATTTTTCATCTAACAAGTATACGGTTTTTGCTTACTCCTTTTATCCATTATTCATAAATTAACATTATTTTGTTGTTAATTATCAGAAATAATGAAATCTCCCCAAAAACAACAAACCATTTGCTTTTCTAACATATACTTTTTTGGGACATAAGGCTTAGGTAAAAATTTTAAAAAAAGTTCTATATTTTCTTTTGAGTTTGATACAACTATTTCATAAAAATTAGCTGAATTCCATATAAGTGCTCCATATTTGTAAAATTTTGAAGTAGCATTTATTAATTGATTTTTAGTAACTTGTCCTCTTTCCATTGTATCTAATATATTCTCTTTTTTCTTTTTAATTTGTATTATATACTTCGATACTGGTTATCGGTCAAGAGTTTTTAGGAATTTTTTACAAATTCTTATTTTCGATATTTTAAATAAAACTACTCTGCTTTTTTCTTGAATCTTAATTTCATAAAACGATGCTAAATATAACTTATCAAAATTATATTCTTCCATAAGTTGTTCCAATATACTTAATTTATAATGCAAAAGACAGCCCACATTAGATGTGAACCGTCTTCTGTCCAAACATGATTAAAGAATTACTGATTTGCAATGCTGCGAGTTGCTCTTCTCAGTTCATCCATTGCATCGAGTTCCTGCCTCATCTTACTTGCCATCTGCTGGAACTGTTCAGCAAGTCTAAGATTACCTGCTTCGGATGCCATGTTAGCCAATCTTCTGAAACGAGTCTGTTCGTCCTGCATGGACTGAATCATCTGATTCATCTGGCTTGCCATCTGCAGATAAACTTCTTTCTGCTTGCGATTAGTACCTGCATTTCTTGTTCTTTTCAGTGTCCGAGCTACTTCATCTGCCAAGTTCATGTTCATAATTGTTTTACCTCCAAATAATTTTTTTCCATGAATGTTGTTGCCAAGAAGCAAACACGAGTGTTGATAATATCTCCTTATTAGGAATATATCTTAATTAATTATAGCATAATTTTACATAAGTAGCAAATTTCTACTCACCTGTTAAGCAGCAAACTTATCAATTAAATCATGAAATAAGGAAATTTTTCTTTATTGTTAAAAATACTATATGCTCCTCCAAATCCTATTTCTTCATCATATGTAAAATATACTTTATCCCATTTTTTATTTTACTTAGATTAGTTTCGGATAACGCACATCTATAATTGCTGCAATTCCGCCTTTTTCATATCGCATGCACCAAGTCCATATAATTTATTATCATTCTCCGTTAATACAAATGGGTCTGTATTCCATCCATCAGTGACCTCTCCTTTATTAAAGTGTAATTTCATTTGTATACTTTTTTTGGCTCATTATATATGTTTACGTTTATAAATTCAATATATACTTTATTTATATTTTAAATTTAAAATTACAAAAAAGAGAAGTTAAACTTGCTTAAGATTATTTTTTAAGTTAAATTCTCTTAAACTTTCCAAATGATTCATTAAAAAATATTCCTCGTAATCAATATTATATGTTTATATTTCTATATTTCAAAATTAATATTTATTTTTTAGAGATTGTTGCATAGATAATATATGTTTTTTTATTCTT
>OJMG01000982.1_pt1 | contig 27490 bp, 20 predicted proteins | sample 1597141 | NCBI WGS metagenome assembly OJMG01 (sample SAMEA2452119, study PRJEB22498) | human gut metagenome | biome: human feces; feature: human gut; material: feces | place: Australia | collected 2012 | reverse complement strand
GATTTGCAGAATATTCTGTTACATTATCTAAAATCTTTTGTTTCATATTCAAGAATGATTATTTTGGGCTATTTCCATACTCGTTAGCAGTTGTTTCCCCTTCAGCAAACAACATCCATAAACCGTAAAACGGAATAATCTGATACCAACCAGAATTACCTCTATCGTGGCAACGTTTTGCTCCTTGTGCCCATATAAACCAACAATAGGGCACAAGCATTATTAGATATAATATTAGCAATGCTGATGCTGCGTTTGATTCTGCTGCAACCCCAACAATACCTTGCATAAGTAAATTTATGACAAAGCAAATGATCATAGAAAGGCCGTATTCGGTTCGACGTATTCGTCCGGAAAATGAAAACGGATTTCGGAACATGCCCGGTTTAACCTCAATGTTGGTTTGAGTTGTTTGTGGCTCTTCTTTTATTAATGACCCTATTTCTTCTGCAATGGGTGAAATTTCAAGCTCATCAGGTATGGACATATCTTCTGTTACAGAAGATTCCGATATAACAGATTCTTCTATTTTTGATACATCCTCCTTATCGTTTTTTACAATAGGCATAGGGGCTTGTTCCAGAAGCTCTTTTACTCTCTTTTTAAGCAGAGGAGTAAATGCGCCTTCTGTATCTTTGCCTAATTCATACATGGAAACAACTCCAGTTCTTACCGCATCAGCAATTTCTTCTGGTGTGTAATTTGTAATGTTTTTAAGTATTTCTTTTTTGCTAGCCATATTTATACTTATATTTTTACGAATTAAAAAGTTCCACCATAAATGTCATTACTATCTATATCGTTTGTTTGCTCTTTAGAATCAGTAGATATTTCTTTTTTTGTATTTTTTCGCTGCTTCTCAATCTTTACTGTAGAGCTTTTTGATTTGAGAGGTATCAGGTAGTATAGACCTATTGCTCGTGTATTTCTCTTCTGCAAGAAATATGGGAACAAAAGCATCAGAAATAATAAAATGCCAGACCAGATAGTATTAAGTGAAATCCCTTGGGTATTCTTATAAGTGTCTTTTAAACCTTGCAAACCTTCAAGGGCTTGGTCGTAGGAATTTTGTTCACTGTTGAATAGTTGAATATTGTCAGGCTCATTGCTCATTTTAAATTCAGATACATGAATTAGTGTGTTATTCCATGATTTAATTGCATCTGAAATCTTATCAATATTTCCTATAAGGAAAGCATTCCAAACACTTGCTCCTTGGTTGGCACTTTCAATCCATTTCAACGCAAGAGTCTGCAAACTATCCGTGTTTTGAGACAATAATTGAAGTTGAAGAGTATGGATATAGTTCTCCTTTTGAAGTGCATCGTTGTTCCCAGAGAACCCAGCATTTTTGTATTGTAAGGGATTTGTATGTCTATTATTGATAATAGTCGTTAAATACTGACTATAATTGTTGATACGATTATTAGCATACGAATTATAATCAGTGAACATTGTTTTTGATTTTTCTATAGAGGTACTAAATATCTCTTCTATATGTGTTCGTTCTGAATACACATTCCAATAATGGTTGTATGGAATCATACTCCACATGAAGGCAATGGGACATAAACCAATCAATATCCTCTCGATAATTATTGAACGATTAAATTTACCATCTGTTCCTTTTAAAATTTGTGCTCCAATAAAAGTTATTAGTAAGATTGTATCTATGATGAATACTTTTATTGCAGCAGTTGAAAAGTCTCCACCATTAGAATAAAAATCACCCATGTAAGTAACATAGCTGATGAAGATCAAGGCAACAAAGGCGATGATATGTCCCCACGAAAATTTTAAAGTTTCGTTCCACGAATAATTATTTGTACTCATATTATTGAATTTTCTTTTCTAAGTCATTTATTTTTTTATCTAATGCGTCACGCTGCTCTTTTAATTGTTTAAGCAAATCTTTCAATGCACTATAGTCATCTGTTTGATTCTTGATTTCGGTAGAATTTTGCTCCTCATTTGGGGACTGATCTGTTGGAACAATGTCATCATTGTGTTCTATAGATCCTGTATCTAGTATTTGCGACCATATTGGTTCTTCTGGTATATCACCATTCTTAACCGCAGTGAGAGCTTTATCTATAAGTACCATTGGCGGGATAAACTTGTCCAAGTCTTTTCCCGTTTTTTGGATAACAGCTATGCATTGTTTTACATTTATGTCCGGCTTGATTGTTTTCATTAAAGCGATAGTTCCACTTATAATTGGGGCGGCCATACTTGTTCCGTCAAACATTTTGAAGGAGTTGGTCGGATAAGCACTATATATTCCTTCTCCAGGTGCTGACACGTTTGTCCCTAATGAATAATTTGTGAAAACTGATGATTTATATTCAGGTGTACATGCTGCAACATTTACTGTATTATTTGTTAAACGACATTCTGGTAGAATTGCTGTCATAATATTATCATTTCCTGCTGCAAAAACCAGAATAACATTCTTTTCATTTGCAGTATTAATAATGTGTTTATACACTTTTTCTTCATTCTTAAAATACTGTTGAGCTACTTTAATCTGTTCTTCAATAGGTAATTGACTTAAACCTTGAAAACTGGGGCCGATTGAAATATTGACAATGTTTGCTCCATTATGAATTGCATACATAATACCACTCGCAAGAGAAGAGAATGTACACATTCCATTGTCAAACACTTGGACTGGCATAATCTTGCAATTAGGAGCGACTCCAGCAGCTCCTTCAGAATAAAACTCAGTAGACCCTACAGCTAAACCGGCAACATGAGTCCCGTGACCTTGTCCAGGACTCAATGCTCTATTTTGAGTAAAAACATTGTAAGCTTTAAAAAATCTGCCTTTAAACATGCTATGATTTACGTCAATTCCATCATCAATTATTGCAACAACAATGTTGGGATCTCCTTTCGTTATGTCCCAGCCCTCTTTTACACGTGCAGCCTTTAAATGCCACCCTTTATTTGCCGTTGAATGACTTTTGTTGCCATGTAGTACCATTATAGATTCATCTACAATGAAAAATTTTTGATCGGAGATTTTTAAAGGTAATTCCTCACGGATATTATCGCGTTGTCCTTCGGGTATTTGGATTTGAATCATTTTAACATTAGGATCATATCCAATAACCTGATAGTTGTCTGACGGATATATCTGTTTGAAATCTTGTACCCATTTGTTCAAGTCAGCATTTTTATCTTCAAAGTAGATGTTTAGTCGATTGTCTATTACATCTGGAGTACCAGGATTAGACACAATTGGTGGCATAATATCATCATCGCCAATTATGGGTGAAACTACGCCATTTTCAGGTAAACGTCCATCACTGCCAACAATATTGTTTATACTTCCATTGTTGTCATGAATTGTTCCGTCAGGTTTAGTTACCTGTTCTATTTTGTCTACCTTATCATTTGGCAAGACGGCATTTCCATTACGATCAACCAAAACATCACCATCACAGCCTCGTAATAACCATGACAACAACCAAATTAAAAGAATAATTAATAGCAGCCATAGCAACCATTTTAGACAACCTTTACCAGAAAAAAATCCAGTAGTCCAAAGCCACCATCTTTTGTACCAAGGTAGTATTTTCTCATATTGTGCAACGCAAACCTTATTATCGGTCAGAGCTGCAAAAGGATCAATATCCCAACCTGTAAAACGATACCCCTTATTGGGTTTTACTATTGGAATTTCATATGCTAAGGGGGCAACTCCAAATGGCTTTTTGATTACTTTATTACCTTGCAATGTTCCATGTTCGCCTGCTGAAAAGTTACATTGGGCAAATTCCTGCTTGTATTCAGCGGTGAATAGAGTGTCATTATTTATAGGTTCGTTAATACTTGGAGACCATTGAGCAAATTTAAATCCGTTATTTACAACAATACTGGGAATCTCTTCTATGCTTAAAATATGTCCTTTGGGGACTTTAATAGATGATTCTCCCTTCAAAATGCCGTTTTTTCCTGCATCAAAGATAATTGTTACCAATTCCTCCTTTTCTTCTTTCGTTGGAGTTGCTGATTTTAACTTAGAGTATTGAGCTGTGAATATAATATCATCGAGAACTTCATATCCAATCGGATTAGGAGTCCAGCCAACAAAACAAAATCCTTCATCTGTAATAATAGAAGGTATGTCTTTTGTTGTGATAATATGTCCTTTGTCACGATTAATCACTGTAAGATATGGAGCTCCTGTTGATATTGAAAGCTTTCCATGACCTGCTAAATCAAAAGATATTTTCTTTTTATCATATCTGATAGCGGTCTTGAACCACTTACCCTCACTTGTATGCTTGCTATCATCAAGACGCATACCCCAAGCTGTGAGCACCACTTTTCCATCATAACAATATATAAATTCATCATTGATGTACTTTAGAGCCCCATTGAGAATCGAAAATTCCTCAGGATTTAATTTTTTCAATGTTTCCTGATAATGTTTTAGAGTCTCATCCTTGATGGCGGTGTAACGATCCTTTTCTACACCGGAAAGTTCAGTAAACTTTTGTGGTGCATCATTCCATTCATCTACATACCAAAAGATACTGCCATCTTCATAAAAAGGGCAAGAAAGGAAAGATTGGTATTGAGGTAATATACGACTCTTTACAACACTTTCTACACTCTTATAGCGTTTATAAAGAGGATCAGAACCAATACCTTGATAATCGGTAAAATCTATATCATCAATATGCCCAAGTAATCTTTTGTTATAAAATGTAGCTCTTGCCATAATTGTTATATATTTGTATATAGTGCTTTACATTTATCTATAATGTCTTTTATATCAGCATTTGCAATTGGATCACTATGTGAAATATCCGCAGAATACAAAAGTCCGATAATTAAAAGATTCTTCCATCTTTGGAAATTATCCCAAAAAGGTAACTTCATCAATGTTCGGATTGAGACAGAAGTTGGGTCAGATGCATCATCAAATGCTTGTAATGCATCATACACACTAATTTGTGTGTGTTTAATATCGCTAGCCTCAGGTGATAAATCAATAGATAGATTGCATGACTGTGCCTTAGAGCGTATATTTTCAATATCTTCATTAGTCATATATGTTCGACCTACAGAACTGACAAAATTATTCAATGTTAGTGATGCAAAATCAGCTATTGCATTTGGCAAATCATTGTCAGGAAATACCCTTGAATACTGGTCTATCTTGGTCGATATTGTTTTCTGAACACCTAATTTTTTGCACAGACTTTGAAGCATAAAAGCGACTTCGTCTGAATGAGGAAGATATTTTTCAAGTCCTTTAACCTGTTTGTTGATAAATACTGCCCAATAGTCTAAAATATTATTAGATACCACATCCGCAACTGTTGCAGCAATGTTGCATTCATTTGAAATCACATCATCAACTGTGAATCCATTTTCAGCAAACTCTTTTTCTAAAATTGCTATATCGCAAGCATAATAGTCGCATAGTCTTTGGATATTAAGTTGCTTATCTTCATTTGGATTGACGCCTGCTTGTGTCCTAATCAAGATAACTTCATTAAAGTCTTTAGGCGTTTCTGTCTTCAGGATAACGATGTCGTATGCAATTTGACGTAAATCTCCAACAGGTGTCATCAGCTGGTCAATAATATAGCCAAAGATTTCAGGTTTCTTGCCAATTTGAGAGTCCAAACGTCTGCGAATTTCTCCAGCTATAGCTCGTGTCCTTGCATTATTTTCTTCTTTGTTTTCAGGTTCATAATATGTGTTTAGCTTGGCCAGCATTTCGTCCCTCATTGCCTTTAATTCGTTTAAATACTTTTCTTTTCTAGCAGCTTCTAATACGCTGGAGATAGCATCTAAATCACGAATAATTGCTTTTGAACCATCACAATTTAAAGAAGAGACCTCGTCCCAAGATTCCTTGGGATTGGCAAAATGTTTCTTAACAAATTCATTGTTAAGAAAACTCCGTTCTAGATTATCAAAATACTCGGGATAATCATTGTATATATGCCGTGCTACTTCTGGTGATTTCGTTTTGTCATCATAGCCATCGAATATTTGATTTTTCTTTGACCAATAATAGTCACGAAGTAAATAAATACTTTGAAAAAACTCGGATCTGAACAAGCCTCCACTAGTTACCCAATTATCAAACCAAGTAGCGGGCTTGATAATTTCAGGTAAAACGGTTTTGAAACGCTTCCAGTGTTCAGAAAGTAATTCTGCATTAGAAGATGAATCGTTTTTTGTCCTTTCTAATTCAATATTGAATTTAGTTGCAATCAAAAATAACGGAGAGATTCCATTTGTTCGTGTTAAATCTTCAGCGCGTTCTTCTGGAGTCTTGCCTATATTGGTTTCTATCCAATCATTTATAGTCTCACCTAATGTCGGCTCATTTTTTTGGTCATTATGATGGCAGAATAAAACTGAACTTATTCTTAATGAACGAGAATATTTATTAAAGAGATAAGCTACTTTACCACGACGTAGTATAGTAGGCAAGACTGTTCCGATTTCCTGTTCTTTAAATTTTTCACGAGAACGTGCTCCAGGGAAATCCAACAAATCAATTTTATTCAAAAAGTGTCTATTCTCTGCAATCTGTTTAGGTAAAACAAATGTTAACTCTGCAATGAGTGCTGACAGGGTTGATTTGTTAAAATTGCTGTTTAATAGTTGACCTTTCGCATTATATACGTCAGTAACTAATACATCGGTTTCTGTTTCATGTTTTAATCCACAAACGGAATCCAACCATTCTATTTTTAGTAATGTACCTTTATCTCTAAGTACCGCATCGAATGGAACATAAATTTCAGTCTCGAACTGTATTTTCTTATATTCATTTACCAATAAACTGAACAGGTGGCTTAATTCTTCATTCTTATTCCATAAAATACTAAATATCTTAACCCAATGTTCGCTTGATACATACTGAATTTTTGGAGCGACTATCTTACGGAAGTTTGAGTGAGTAATGTTTACCGCATTTGCCCCCAAAACTTCTGCAATGTAGTCGCAAATATCTTTTACATCATCTTCTGTAAGAACAGTTTGAATAGGTGTTGTTTTATTCGTCCACAGATATTGAACATTTAACAACTCAGTATTGATTGCATCATGCAAAAGGATCTTATTGTTATCTATTTTAAGGTCGTTATAGTATGAGTCAATTAAAAGCATTAACAAATCTGCGATGGAAAGATTTTTAATCTTTATAAAATCTTTCATCGTTTCGTTGTTGTTATTGATAGTAAATCTTGTTATTACACCTGTAGATTCTGTTTTAGAAGTATTGCCTCCACTAGGGTTCAGATCGTCAATAAAACTATATTCTTTGCCATTATTGACAATGACAAAAGGAGACTCTGCTGTCGACAACAGACTACTCATTAGATAGGACTTTCCGACCTGACTTTCACCATATGCCGCAGCGGAACAATTTTCAGATAACGCATTAGCTATTTTTTTTAGTCTTCTACGATATTCTTTTAGTTCCTCAACAGGGAAAGTGCTTTTGTCAAATTTTTTAGCCCATGCAATTGAACGTTCAATTTCTGCTATTTGTGAATTTATATTCTGTATCATAATATATTTGCATTATTGAATATCAAAGGCTCCGGTATCAAGCCAATAACGCTCGTCCGCTCCTAAACTTTGAATGTTTATTTCAATGTTACTATCAGCTAATTCGTTACCTTTTTTATCAACAATAGCTGTGATTATTAACCTTTCTTTATCATCTTCGTCTCTTTCAATAGATAGTTGAAAGGGCATTCGTAAACGCAAGTCATCAATTATTTCTTTAACTTTAGCAAGAGCTTGTGTCTCATTTATAGAAGTACCTTCTTGAATGGCCTTACTTCTTATGCGTTCAAGCATCTTATGCTGATTAAAATCAATGACATATAATTTTCTTGACGGATAAGAATCTAATCCAATTTGCCTAACATTTAATGTCGTTGGTAAAGAACTAACCATCAATTCACCCATATTTTTATCAGGAGTGATAAAGTATTCTATCGGCTGTCCTTCTCTTGAAGATTCTATGTAATTTATTACAGATTTTAGTTTCTTATCTAACTGGGATTTGTCAATTAAGAATTTATCAAGATTACCAAGAGATGTCGCATAATAACCGACTAATGCCCCCATTGCAACAATGGTTTTTGCAGTCGCTTTTCCAGTGTTATTCTTATTAGGATACCAATGTCCTACAAAATAATCGTTCAATAAGATTAAACGATTTGGAGATACTGAATAATATTTCAGGAAAATATTGCGAATTGGAGACAATGAAGATGGTCGTCCAGACAGCAATACAATGTCGCAATTATAAGCATACATTATAGTTGCTATTTTTTTCAATAGAGGTTCGAATGCTCTTGATATAACATCAGAAACTGCAAATTTGTTAAACTCCCATTCAAGGTCTTCCAAGTCAAAAGAGAAGTATTTCTTAAATCCTGTTTTTATTCGTTCATTGGGTGGACAATCATCGAATACATCTGAATAACGTATTGTACAATCCTTAATGTCATTGGCTAACATATCAAGGAAATAATGCATAAGGGGGATAGAGTATTGTATATTAAAATCTCTACGCAATTTTCTATCTGCAATAGTCTGCCCTGTATAATCTGGTCCGAAAAAATTACGCATACGCTGACGATAATCCATTTCAGAAAGACCTTTCATTTTCTTTCTAAAAGCACTATTTGACGAGAAGAACATTATTTTTCTTATAAGTTCATTGAGCATTTCGTCACCGGCATAATAAAAACTATCGTAAAAAAGAGGCTCAGGAGTAATGGTTGTTACGTCTCCTTTTGTATAGGAATAACGGCTAATCATTAAATCAGAAGTTCCTGCCCCAATATCTAGAGAACCAATTGTTAGTTCTGGTTGAATACTGTTTTGAGTTTTTTTCCCGTATAAATTAAAGAACTCTTGACAAGACCCTTTATATTTCCAACCAATTTCACCGTATATATACACTAGTTGCGAGCAAGTTGCCTCATCGTAATACCATTTGCTTTCGGTGTCCTTAAATGTCGTAATAGCTGGTGCAATATCAACTCGGTAATCTTCATTCTTAAAAAGGTTAAGTAACTTTACTGCATCACTAGCACACTTTACGAGGGCTTCTCTTTCAAGCTTTGACATAGCAGTAGGGCAGGTAACAACCATACGTCGTATGCGACGTGGTAATGTCATATCACCACGATCTATTCGATATTGATTGTTATTGATTTGTACCTGTGCTTGAACAAGCATTTCAAGAAAAGCAAAGGTCATAAGAGACCGTCTTGAATAGTGATAAGACTGTCCTCCTGTTCCATTGATTGCTAACTGTCCATTACTTTGTAAGTGTTCTGATATACCAGGAATGTTTAATATGTGATTATCTTTTTCCCCATCGAGCACCATAAAGTTCCATTCATCTTTACTTTTATGTCCATCCCACAAGTATCTTTTGGGACTTGACATAGTAGAAAGACTTTCTTTGTTTGAAACAGATTCTGTTGCACGATGGATTAAATGATTCGCCTCCTTTCCAAGCCTTACAAAACTAGGATATACAAATTGCTTGCTACCTTGTATTCCAAAGTCTCCAAAGTCCACTTTTCTAAATGCTAATCGCATATCAAAAGGTTCTTTATATGAATTTATCCTAGTACCGTTGGAATCGGATTTTACTAGATTTGTATAGTCTATTAACTCTAGCTGATTAACTTGATTGAAATTTGAATTATCTTCAACAAGAAGTGCTGTCGTTCGTGAGTTGCCTATATCAATAACCATATCGACATCTTTCACTAACGTGTCTTTATCTTTAAACAAAGATACTTTAGGGAACAACTCATTTTGAGCGATATAATCAATTAGTAAATAATAAGATGCGATATAACTGAGCCTTTTGCCGGTCTTTATCTTACCAACACTGCTTATATTAGGGTGAACCAATGAAAATAAGTAGTCATTTATATATTCCCACTCTTGTTTGGGTGAACAAAAATCCATGAGATAAAACTCCTGTTTGCACACCTCAAATTTCATTTCAGTCATAAACTGATCTGGGAAAATAGGACATTCTTCATATTTACTACTCTGTTCTACAGTACGTGTGTCAAATGCTAAAACCACATTATAACGTCTATATTGTTCTGTAGAATCAATAGGTATAAGCATAAATCGACTCCAATTTAATGGACCAAATTTAAATTTGGTTTCACTACGTTTGAAGAAGTATGGCAGTGGCAACCACTTGTTTTCAAAAAAAGTTAAAGTATTACCTTTGTCTGAAAAGCTCATTTTGTAAATTTCACCTGCACATTGCATGTCTTCATCAATCATCAAAGGTGTTATACCCTCGTCTGCTAATGAACTAACATCAATATCTCCACTACCAGTAGCCTCTGATAAGAATCCGTATTCAGAAAGCTTTTTTTTCTTAAAAAAGTACCTATTGGTATCTGTTGTAACTTCATGGGCTAAATCAAGAATCCATTCACCATTTGTGGTGTCATACCACTCATGAAACCATAAACTGAACTTTTCCTTTGTTTTAATTTCCAAAGGAAAAGTTGTAATATGAATACCCGAATTTGCGATTAAAGAATATGCCATATTGCCAATCTTATATTAACTCTTACATAGAGTTAGTACGCATTCTCATATCACTGAATTTGCGACATTTAAATAATATGTTTGAAGCATTACGTCAAACATTTACTCTTTGCGATGAAACTTTTGAAAAGAAAAGCATACTATCTGCAAATAAATTTGTAATTTTGCAGGCAGTTTACGCACTCTATGTAAGAGTGAGAACTTTTACCAAACAACCACATCTTACCACGAGATATTATGGTGCAAGCATTTAGCAGTCAACATTTTCCATATTGACTGCGGTTGAAATTTCCTATAACCAAATTGTTATATTACTTGTTTCTCTCCAAAAGATTCAAAATCTTATTATTGGCATTATCAATGACATTAGTCTGAATAGATGCAAGATAAATCCGTGTGGTTTCTTCATTGTCATGTCCCATTCCAAGGCTGATAGCTTGCATCGGAACATTCCTTGATTGAGCAATACTTGCCCAAGAATGGCGAGCTACATACATTGTCAAAGGAGTTGGAATTTTCGCAAGTCCCGCAATTGTTTTCAAATGTCTATTGATTAACAGCATTCTATTCAGATATTGTTTGCGTTCAGTTCCATCTTCTTTTGTGATAATAGGGAAAAGAAAAGTATTATTTGAATCAAGATACTTATTGGCTATTTCTTCCATTTGTTTTTCCCATTTTACAACTAATTGTTGCCCTGTTTTTCGACGATTATACACGACAAATCCATTTGAAAGATTCTTCTTTTTTAGATATGCAATATCAATGAATGACATTCCGCGCATATAGAAAGAAAACAGAAATATATCCCTTGCAAAATCAAGGGTAGGGCTACTACTCAAATCCAAATCTTTAATCTTTTTGATTTCTTTCAAACTGATAGCACGTTTTGAAGTCTTGTCTACTCCGGTATAAACCCGTTTGAAAGGATTGGTTTGTTCGGTAAGTCCATCATCTACCGCACGATTATAGACACTGCGGAAAACCCTTAAATAGAAAGAGGTCGTATTCCGGCATAAACCGAATATGCGCATATGACTTTCATATTGACAAATCAATGCTTCGTCAATGATGTCAAAAAACAAATCTTCTCCATTCCTAAACTTCATAAAGCTAAGAAGCATCTGCTTGTATGTCTCACTTGTTCGTTCCTTTCCTGCACTTTTTAATCTTTCTATTTGGATTTTTATATATTCAAAAACAGTCGTTTTATTAGAAGATTGGGCATTGTATTCTCGTATGATTTCATCTACCGAAAAACATCTTCCTTTATTCTTAAATTGCTCAATGATTTTATTCAGTCTGTTTTTCTCCCATACAATTTTCTCTTGAACAGATTTGATGGTTTTCAGTCGGTTCGGAGCAATAAGTGATTGCTTGACAATATCATTGCGATGCTCATCCCACTCGGATTCATATATTCGATAGGAGGTTCCAATCTGTTTTACCACTCTTTCGTGGATAATTTGAAAATACAAAGTGCCCTCTTTCCCAGGGAGAGAGGACACTCTAAACTTTAATTTTACTGATGCCATTTGATTACATGTTTATTTAACTTTATATTTCAGAATCTCTTGAATCATTTCTTTGACATCCTCACCAACCTGTACGAAGTTTTTATAAAGGATACGTTCCCGTTCATCCCTTGATTTGAAGGTGTAGAACTTGGGTAGCGGAATATAGCCGGCTTCTTCCTTTTTTATCTCCTTCATGTCGAAATCTGTCTTACAATAGAATTTGGAAGTCTTGAACTCCTCGCTTTCCTGAATGTTCATGCTCCCTCCGTTTCCTGTTTTGGTCTGCACAAAATCACGGGCCGTTTGGCCGCATATCCAGCCTGTAGGCATATCGGAAATTTTGGAAGCCGGAACAAGGCTATCCATATTCTCATTAAGGTTGATGGAGGTCTTGTCTCGGTCGATGGTCACGCCTTTTTTGAGTTGCACCACTTTGCCAAAGATGTCGGAAGACAACCATTCCAATGTTTCTTTGGAACGGGCAGAACCGCTGACCACATTACCGACAGTGGTGATAATCTTCTGCATACCCACCTTGCCATAATCTGCTTCGAGCTGCGGCAACTCCTGGAAGCCTAACGCTACCGATACTTTGTTGCTTCGCGCCGTACCGATAAGGCGGTCTATTTTGTGGAAATACAGGGTAGGCAACTCATCCACGATGATGCTTACAGGGATGTTCTTACCCTGCCCGGTATTTACTCTTGTGACAAGACGGTTAAGGATAAGGGCGTTCAATGCACCGATGATACTTTCCATTTCCGGGTCATTAGCGATCAAGAGATAAGAAGGACTTTTCGGATCTGATACTTTCAAGTCGAAATCATCCCCATCCTTGTGGAAAATCCAATAGCTCTCCTTGGTCGCCAAACGTGAGGTATAGACACGTAGCGTACCAATCATACCTTCCAACTGTTCCATAGCCTTGTTCTTCAGGGCTGTTTGGAACGGACCGAGCAGAGGAGCCACTTCGTTGTCGGTCTCCAATACCTCGAAGATGGTCTGATAGCTCTCATTAAGGAAGGAAAGGATGTGTGGCATATCGGAATACTTGCCTAACCAATAAGCCGGTTCCACTTCCTCGCCTGCGGAATTGAATACACGTCCGGTTGGAATCATCCGTTTGGTCTGTTTGTCCTGCACCTTTTCTGCCGTAAGCATATTGCCATCCTTGTCGTATGGTGCTTTACTCCAGTTGCAGAAGAAATAGATACAGGCGGCAAGGAAGTTGACAGCTGAGGTCTGGAAGAACTGGTCACTGCCACCGCCTCCTTCTTTCTTGCCTTTCTGTAGGGATTCAAGTAAAGTCTCGGCGGTTTCCGATGCTGCTGCAAGGTTGTTGATGTACTTCAACTGAATAGGATTCACCCTGCGGCTGTATTCCACATCTACGAAATTGATGATGTTAAATTTGCAGCCTTTGGGCAAATTGCCGAGTTTCTGGTTCTTCTTGTAATGATAGTAGAGTTTGGTTGCCAGTGTTGGAAATTTATAGTCATATACGACCATCGCAAAACCCTTTGCGGAGTGTTGGCGGATAAACGGTTCGATGATGGAGAAAGTCTTACCTGAACCGGGTGTTCCGACTACCCAAGTTCCACGGAAAGGGTTGTTGATGTTTACCCAGCCTTTGCGGAACTTCCCCTTGTAATAGTAGCGCATGGGTATGTTGACTGAATACTTGTTCTCCTGCAACTCCCGGCACTGCTCGAAACTCTCATTCTCAAAATTGAATCGGTCTTTCAGCAGACCCTCTTTGAGGAATTTGGAAATATTGTCAAGGGCAATATGTACCAATACCACACCGATAATGGAAGTAAGCATATACAGCCAGATGTTCAGTCGCAAGGTATAAAGCCTTGTTTCCATCGGATAACCGAACAGCCATACAGACAGCACAATAAGTCCTATACCTGCTATGATAGGATAAAGGACTTGCTTCCGTCCGTTGAACTCCAATTTCTTCTTGTTTCTCGTGCCTATGCAGGTAATGCCGATAAGCAGGAACGTGGCAAGTTTGCTGTACGCAAGGTTGCCATCGTTATAGATTACCCATCGCTTGATGCGCCCGTGTAAGTCGCAGAGTATGCCGCCCCAGTGGTCAAGCATGGCAGGATCAATGGCATACTCAAAGAACTCCATTAGAATGGAGATATAGATGACCGAGCGGAATATCTTGTAAAAGCCCTGTAATTCTTTACTTTCTTCCATAGCTATGACTATTTCTTTTTAATGCCCCAAAGAACATGGATATGAGGACAGTGTATGCAGTCACCATCAGCGAATTGATTGACATGAGAAACCGCATATAGAGGTTCAAGTTCTAATGTGTTGTATATAACAGATGCTCTAACTCCCTCCATAAATCTTTCAAGGAACTTCCGTACTTCATCGTCAGAACCACGAGTCATGAAATCATAGAACTCTTCAATCAATTCTTCTTTGACATAGTAGAGCTGACTTTGAAAAATATCCTGATAAGAGTTGATACGATTGTTCCATTCGGCACGTATTTCTTCCCGGCGTCTCTTTATGGTAGGAAACCTTTTACAGCAGTTTGTTCCATTTTCGAGAAGTATAAAATCACCATCAAATTCCTCTTGCATGGGGCATTTGCATCTCAGCAGATACCCGAAGAATCCTCTGTCCGGATGCACAATATCCATATACAGGGGTACTTGAAAATCATTGATTCCGTTCATTGTTGCCATAAAATCAGTTGTTAATGGTTATTATTGGACGCACCTTGTGCGCCTGTGTCTTGGGTGTGTCGTGTATAGACCCGCTGCTCATAGAGAAAAGCCACGCTTTGGCGGTCTGTTGGTCATTGACCTCCGTACTTGTCCAGTGCCAACATTCATCGGCTTCAATGGAAATGGTATCTCCACCACACATCTTGATGATAGGATTGATTTGTTCTTTGACTTGATAAAGCAAGCGCATCTGTGCCACCGAGGGGATATAGGCGGATTGACCGTATCTCCATAAATCAAAAACTTTCTCTGCCAACGGTGAGGATGTTTCTCTAGCATCCAAAAGGGCGAAAGTATTTTCAAATCCGTCCAGTGCAGTAATGTCGGCTGATGTGTTTTGCTTCACGCCTATGCTGTCGGCAAAAGCCAGTGGCTCCAAGTCCCACAGATAGACAGCATGGCCGTTTCCCTCGGTATTCTCATCGTGATTGATATGAAATACCACGGCAATAGGTTGCTTGCCGGATTGTTCAAAGTCCGTTATCGACAATACTTTTCCGTCTGTACATAGGATATGGCCGGGTTTCATTGCCGTGTCAGGGAAATCCCTGTGCGCATCACAAGCCACGAATGATGTGGCAATGAGCAAAAGGCTGAATAGCCTGATGACTTGTCTGTATAGTTTCTTTTTCATTTTTCCTTTAGTTTAGAGGTAGTTTTACACCTAAGACAATACCCGTGCGGAACAGGTCTTCTCCTTTAATCATTAAATCTGTCTTGACCTGGGCAAAAAGCCTCCAGCCACCGCGAAGCACATAATTGTGTTCATATCCGAGGTGGATGCCACCCAAAAAGCGGTTGGTATCACTTCCTGCCGACGCACCGATACGGACATTGCCATAATGGTTTCGACCGCGTACTACACAGGGCTTGTAAGCCACCCCGAATCCGTAAGTTCTGTAATCCTTCCAGAACGATTCCGGACACACATGACCGCAGGAAGGACATTCTGCCCACTTGATATAACCGTTTGCGAAAAACTCCCAAGTGTGATGATACTTGCCCTCGTGTTCGTAGGAGAGGGTAAGATCCAATCCGTTCCGGTACAGACAGCCCATACCCAATGAAAGGCGGTCGCTGCCTGTTTGTGCGTTGCCACTCACGGCAAATACCATGACTGCCACCAATATCAATAGAATCTTTTTCATCATTCCACCTCCAGTAATACACGGTTAAACGAATCGGCTGAAAGCACATCCTCATAGTCTATATTCAGATGGATGTTCCTGCCACTTATCTGTTTCTCTGTCATTTCAATGGTCAGTACCTTATCATTGGGAAAGGTCATTTTTTTTACCACGATTACATTGCGATAGCCGTAACGGAATGATTTTGCCTGTTCAAGAACCAAAGCCGGTGTCAACTCGATGATTTGGGCATTCGTCGCTTTGGAGACTTTCTTGTCGGCGAGCTTCACCCGGATCTCGTCAATATCGAAACGGATATTTGTCTTGTTTTCAATGGAGAAGTCAATGAAAAAGTAGTCACCGACAGCATAGATATTGTTCAGTCTCATGGTCATGCGATGTTCCCGACTGGAGACATTGCGATATTTTGCTGGAGAGTTCCATATCCGTCTGGCATAACGTGTCATGTCCGAAAGGGACATGCTCACAGCGGGATTGTTGTAGGCATTGCGTTCGCGGAACGCTATCTCCTTGTCCGTTACGGCTTCCTGCATTCTTGTAGTATATAGCAATGCGTATTGGGTACGATAGCGTTCCGTGACAATGGTGACGATAGCAAGCACTTCTCCGTCTTCATGTCCTGTCTCTTTGGGCTTCAGACGAATCGTGTTGTTTATCGGTTGGTCACCGACCACTTTGTCCGTGGATATATCCACGAAACGGATAGGTTCGGAAGCGGTAATGACCGTGGTCACCTGTTCGTTGACGGTCAGTTGTTCCAGTTCCTCGTAGGTCTGCTGGGCGAAAGCCGGCAGGTTGGATAATGCTACCACGGAACTTATGCAGATAATCTTGATAATCTTCATATCTCTAAATCATTGAATGGGTTATTTACTTCGTATTATTCTTCTCCTTACTGTTGATGATATAGACAAACGTGCCGTATTTCAGATTGACCTTGTTCTTCTTTATGTTCTTGCTGATGGCGTTGCTTGTCTTTTGGTAGGCATCCTGAATAGCCTGCATACCCCATTGGGTAAGGCTGTTGCCATTGCTGCCGGTGTTCATGCTCATGTTGCTGCTGAACGCTCCGCTTGCCACATCCTTGGCGGTCTCACGGAAGGAACTTGACGGTACATACAGTCCCTCCAATCCGTCAGTGTCATAGAGCGAAAGGCTGACTTTGATGATTTCATCGTTTACCAGCACGCTGCTGATGGTCCCTTTTACTCTTTGCGAGGAAAAACCGCTCATTATGGCGTAGAGGTAAGAGCCACTTTTAACAACCGTCTTGTTTATCTCCACATCATCCAACAGGCGAAGTCTGACACGGCTTCCATCCACGGCTTTGACATCCTCGTCGATGATTGCCTTGATAAGGTTCGGTTCATGTTCGTTATGGGCAATGGTATTGAAATAGTCGGAAGTGACTTTTACTTTCTTGACCATTTCTCCCGGTTCCTCATTTTCTGAGGGTGCGTTTACTGCTCGGCTGTCCTCATTGACTGTTCCGTTTACTTCCACATTTGCTATGGCCGCTTGTTCGAGACTGTCTTCCACAATCGGTTCGACAGGTTCCATCTGCGCCTGTGCCTTTAATCGTGCTTCCGCAAGGGCACGTTCCAATTCTTTGAGGGCTTCCTGTTCTCTCGCTTTGGCATCGGCTGTTTCCTCTGCTTGTAATTTCTGCTGTTCCAGTTCGCCCAAGAAAGCGACTTCATCTTCGCTGTACTGCGATTCGTATTTTTCCTTGTCATCATCGGGTTCGTCTCGTTCTATGTTATCGACAGCCGTGTAGTCGGCAATCTTGCCCCACGACTTTGCCATGTTCTCGTATTTGCTTCCGATACCATCACCACCTTTGATAGTGGCATCGGGCAGGTCGGGGTTCAGAAACTCCGTGGTCTGAAGAGTCTTGTCCGGTATTTCAGCCTTTTCAGTATTGAAGAGGTCAAAGATGAAATAGGATGCGACCAACAGCGGAACATAAAGGATGGCAGGAAGCATATACTTCGGCTGCTTGAAATTTATCTTCTCAAATATCTTTTTCATTGCTGTTCTGTTTGTAGTTGTTCAACAATGGGGGCAACAAGCTCCTTGTGTCGTTCTCTGAGCAGGCTATCCTGCATTTCCGTGGCACTTTTGTTTCTTTGTCCTTGGTAATAAACTTTCGTCAACCGGTAGATATTGAAAGTGAATGTGCCGATGACAAAACCGAAGACCATAACCAGAAATAGTATCTTGTTCCTGTTGGCAAAGCCCTGTATCTTCGCTGCCATCTTGTCGAGACGTGTCGCTTTTGCGAATTTACGCCCGGCACTCACATCACGCTCGTACCTTTCTTTATACTGAGGGTCGTTCTTATCCGGCATCTTTTCGCCGAACAGCATCCTGCGGAATCCTTTGATATTCATATCTGTGAAATTTTAGTATGTTGCTTTTGTTTTCTGTTCTATGTCTTTATTGAGTAAGGTACGCCAATTCACAATCAACAGTCCGTGAGGATTGTTCTCGGTTCTTGGAACACGTTTGAGCTGTCCTGCCGTCACCAACTCACGCATCAGGATATTGCTTCTGCGCTCGATACGCTGCCGTCCGTAATAGGTAAACTCCATATTGCTCTTGTCAAACCTCACACTGTCACAGTAGATGGAGAATACGGCACTTGTTCCCAAAATGTTGGAATAAAAGCCTTTCTCTTTGAGCGTGTTGTACTGCGCTAAACCTGTTTCGTCCACCAGATACATCGCCTTTTCCATCGTGTATTTGATGTACTTGTCATCGGGAGGAAGCGTAAAAAAGAAGTGGTGGAACATTTCCACATGACTTTTGGCTTCCACATCAAGGGTCTCGTCCATTGTGGTGCGGTTGACCAGTATAGGTACGTTACCGTCCAATACATAGACTTTTTTCTGCGCATCTGTCACCATTGTCCTTGCCGTCCAGATACTGCTCACGCTGATGATGATACAGCCGACAAGGAAGAAAGAACAGATGATACCCACTAACTTGATTTTGTTTTCTAAATTCCTGATAACCATACCTTACTGTCTTTGTGTTCTTAAACTTTGGGTATATTCATTGTGGAGTATGAGCATAATCTCCTCATTAACCATCCTAACCAAATTTTCAAACTCACAAGCGAACACTTTGGTGTAGAATCCCAGCATATAGACTTGTACATATACCCACCAAATACCTCGTTTGCGTTTTTGGGCATTTCTACTGCATTTAGCCAGTTGCAAACGATAGGTCAGGTATGTCGCCAATGGTGCTGCATAGCAGTCGTGATTGTCAAAACCCTCTTCCAACTCTTCGTGCTTAGGGTCAAGACGATGGTTTTCAGATACGTGCAAAATCTCTTCTTTCAAACGCTTGTTGGTAAAGGTTACAAACTTCTCATCCTCTAACCATTTCTCAATTTTCTCTTGTAATTCCATTTCTTTATTATGTTTTAATTGTTTGTTAATCTTATCTTGCCAATGTGCCGATTGCTCCTGTTGCAGTCATTTTAGCCTGCTGTGCCACACCCTCACCGAAGTTTCGGGTAGAGAAAGCGGTGTCACCTTCCGGAATCATCCATGCCGCCAAGTCAGGCACGAGGTTCAGACATTTCAAGGCAACAATGCTTGCCGCCATAAGGTAGCCTGCCGAAAAGAAAGAGTTTTGCAGATAGGCAGCCATTGTCTGCTCACTTAGTGTGATAGCGGTCAGATTCTCAACCTGTATGCACAACACAATATCAAAGAGTAGTAGTACATAAAATCCTACGAAGTACAGCATCGCACCATAAAAATGCACCGTCAGATAGCGTGTCAGCCACTTAGCCCAGGCACCTTCCCATTTGGGCAATAGCGAGAAAGCCCATTGTATCGGACCGAAAATAGTGAGCATACCAAGCAGGATTTGCTGGCAGTAAATCGTTGCCCACCAACCGATTCTAAATACAATTAAGGCTATGAGCATCACGATTTTATCTATTCCTACCACGATTCCTGATGTAAGGGAAGTGAACCAAAGTTTGGCTGCATCTTTCTCCATATTGGTCACTTCGTCCACGCCTGTCTGTTCCATCGTGGCTTCAATCAGATTGGAATCTGAAGTTCCGCTGTGTGCCACATCCGCTTGTGCTTGCAGGCTGGTGTACATCGTATCTCTTGCATAAATGAGTTGTTGTACCTCTTGAAATTTATCCTCTATCTGTGTGGCTTCCGCTTGGTACAGGTCATGAGTGTAAGAGCCGATGCAGTTCGGGATATAGGACAGGAAGTCCAATACACACCAGTTGCTTCCGCTGTTTACCATGCCCGTGTCTGCCGGAGGGTACCACCAGCAGAGAATGATTGAAATCGCCAAAGGCTTGAACAATTTCATTACATCCAAAGGCTCGTTCTTGACCATCATTTTGTACGCCATACCTGCTGCCATGACGATTGCGAACAAAGCTGCGAGTGCCATGCACATCTGTAATATCCACCAGAACGGCCCCTGTGATCCGGTGAATGTGGCATCCGTCAGAAACTCGTTGGTCTGAAAAATCACGTCATCTATCTCTTCCTCAAGCAGATTGATGCCGAAGTCTGAAAGTATATCTCCACTTGCCATGATCTATTTGTTTATCATTCTGTTTTTATCTGTTCACACTCTCATTTCCGTCTCCGTTGTCGCTTCCGCTATCGCCTTGCGACCCTCGCACTGCCGCCCGTGATTCATTCCAACGGCTCATAGCATTGCTGATAATGCTTCTTTTGTCAATGGGGTGGTTGACATTCACCGAAAGGAGATTTTTCGTGGCATTGCGGTTGCTCAACTGAACGAGGTATTTGACCAACACATCATTCTGTTTGGAAACATCGGTATAGATTTGCAGATACTGTCTTTTCCGTTCTGCATTGGGCATATAGGCATCCTTTGTCGCTTTGATGGCACACTGATATACCTGATAGTAGTCGCTCCAGCGTTCTTTCTCTTTTGGTGAACCACCTGTCATTAATATGCGGTCAATGTTCTTTTGAAATTGCCGCATCTGTGATTCAACCTTGTCTTTTTCTGCAAGCCAGGCAAGATCCATTTGGCGGTCTGCCACATTCAAGGCTTCTATCTTGGCTCGGTTGGTCAGTGCGGAATCAATGGCTTCCGCTTCATCCACCTGCTGATACGAAGCGACACCTGCCGCCGTGCGAAATGTGAGCTTGTTCTTTACCGCTGCCGTTTTCTTATACTTGTTATGCAACAAAGTGTAGTAAAGTTCCGGTTTAAGCGCACCGGCTCCGGTCTCTTCCACTGTTATCTGATTCATCTTGGGTGAATCGTGGTTGTAGGTGACATACTGGGCATTTGCACCGACAGTTGTCGCTATTAGCAACATTGTTGTAAAAATCCATTTCATAATTTCTATATTTTGTTTGTCAATAATTCAATTTTCCTGATTGCCTCCACCTGCCGAAAGCATCGTCAATAAGCTCCCGTTTGGTCTTGGTTCGATAGACTTTCTCTTTCCAATAGCCGATTCGCACTTGTATGTACCGCCATGTTTCAAAATACGCCCTGTTCAGATGCCGTTCAATGTTGTCAAGAGAGTTGTTGATGCTGTTCAACACCATCAGCAAGTCCGAGGTGGAACAAGCTGTCGCTCCGGTAGCATACAAAATCAAATCACTCACAGACTTGTATAGATATTCTCCCTCTTGGGCGATTGTCCTTATGGCTCTGGCATTGATGGAGAGTATCAGCGTATCTGCCAGTTCGATATGCTTCCGTTTGATGACCTTTTCGTGGAAATCTTCAAGCATCGTCTTGTAGTCGGATATCCTGTCGCTGACTCCCTGATAGGTGGAACGGACATTCAGAGCCGTGCGAAGCGACTGGTACATTACATCAATCACATCAAAGGCTCTGGTGTACTTGTCCAAATCCACGTTCAACTCCTTATAGCCAACCGTCTCTTTGCGGCTGTATTCGTGCAGGAGCTTGTTGCTGTGTTCCAGTGTGGAGCGTGCCAGCAAGAGGCTTCGCTGTTGCTTATGGTCATTGATGTAGGTTTCTACCGTACCTACATCAAAACTCCACTGTGCCTTTGCAGACAAGGGCGCAAACAATATGAGTATCAGTCCGAATATATATGCCTTTCCTGTGTTCATCGGTTGCCCTCCCTAATCTTTTTGTTTCTTGCATTTTCCATCCAACGGTCGTGGCATTCCTCCACAAGGGACAGTCTGCGCCCCTGTTCGTCATTGATTGGGGGCAGCACATCTTTCAGCACGTCAATGATACTGCGCTTGTAGTGCATCATCTTTTCCAACGATACCAGATCTGCATAAATCTTCGTAAGCCGGGAATCCACCTCACGGGCGATCTCCAGACGGTCGCTTGACCAAAGCAGATGATACATATCGTTGGTCTTTGTATTCTCCTGTGGCGCAGTCCGGGCATATTCCGTGGTTATCTTGCATTTCGGATATTCTTTCGCAATCTCGGCAATGCGGTCATTGACCAGTTTCGTTTTCTCCTTGTCACTCATGTCGGGGTCGAGAGTCATCACCTCGACAACATGGGTATCAGAATACTCCGTAGTCAGTTCCCATGAGATTTGCAAAATGGCTCTGTGTATCTTGATGCCCAGAAAATACTTCGGCTTGCGTGCGAGTTTCAGCGTTGCCTTGAATGTGATAATGCCGTTGATGTTGGGTATCGTACCTTTTCTGACAAAAGTGTAGCCGTTCCACGAACCGTTGTCTTGCCAGGTGATATTGTACGCCGTCTTGCAATCCTGCATGATAGCCGGTATGCGGTAGTAGTCATCGGTCGCCACATCATTGTCACTCTTTGCTTCCTCCTGTGCTTGTGCGATGTCTGCCTGCTTTTGCTTCCATTCGGCAAGTTCGGGTTTCAGTCTCTCTATTTCCGCTTTGTTCTCGTTGTATTTCTGGCGGAGAGGGACGGCATCTTCTACGCTGGCATTGGCAATCTGTTTGATTAGCGACTCATTTTCTTTTTCCAATGCCGATATTTGGGACTGGAGTGCGTAAACCTTATTGTCCGCTTCACGTTGTAGAGCGTCCAGTTCCGACAAATCCAATTCTTCACTCTCGGCTGTTGTCTTCATTGCGCACTCCTTGGAATGGGCGTTAAGTGTCTTGCCGCATTTACGACATTTGTATTGCGTTGTTCCCTGTCCGAGAGTCGCACCGTCTGAACAGGTAACGCTGATGGTCACTGTCTCACATCCTTTCAGTTTTTCTTCATTGGTCGCCTGATAATAATTCCGGTTGTCGGAAGCGATGTAATAGACAAATCCGTCCTCATTGTCGTTAAACTCGGAAAGCCGTGCGTTGAGTTGTGTCTTGAAAGTGTTCAAGTCCATTGAGTAGGAATCGAAGACATCTTCATAGACTACCTCTTCGTTGTTCCAACTTTTTGTGACATGAATCTCGTAGGCGTATGCTTTCTTGGTCTGTTTCTTTCCTTTTTTGATTATGTAGCTGTTCTGATAGTAATTGATGGTGTAATTGAAACTGTCATTGGCATTGTTGAGTTGCTGCACTCTGTTCCTTGACCATCCTGCATAACGTTCTGAATTGGAAAGGGCCTGTTCCTGTTGTGTGGAATTGGGATAGAAGTTCGGATCGCTCGTTTTGAAACGGGTCCATTCGCCTCCTTCAAGAATGCTCTTGTCATCGGTCGGGGGATAATAGTCACAAAGGGAGACACTGCCACGGTCACGCCTTGCGATATACCACCGCTGCGTGTAATAGTTACCGGCAGTTTCGTCCAAATAGTCTGTAATCCATGAGGTGAGATTATAGTCACTGAATTTGAAAAGTCCGGCGACATTGTCCGGCCCGCCTACAATGCCCAATATGGTCTGTCCTGCATTGTTTTCCAATTGCTCGAAAAGTCCGCTGTAATGTTCATAGAAATCTATGACCTTGCTGACCTTACCGTTCATCAGTTCGTGAAAAGAGTTCTGTTGAAGCAGGACATCTCCTATGTTGGTTATGCCGGATGTGGCAAGACCTGCACCCATTCGGTAGAGGTTATCCAAATCGGTTTTCAGGTTTTCTTTCGTGAAGTTGCCCGGCACTTTGGATATGTCATCAAAGAGCCGTTCCCAATCCACATTGCCAATTTCGGAAAGTTTCAAGATGGAAGCGATTTCCTCATTGATTTCCAGAAAGGCGATGTCGGAAAAGGTCAGCGTACTGTTGGTGACAACACTCTCGAACTGCATGCACAGAGACTTCGTATCGTCACAAATTTTCATCAGATAACTGCCCCAATGAAGGGCTGTCTGTGGAGAACGGAGCATCAGCTTGGCGACAATCCACGTCTTCGGAATAATCTTGTGTGCCACTAAATGATATATCCTGCGGTAGTAATAATTTTCGGTGGCACTGCTCCAGATACCCAAGTCAGTCAGAGCTTTCCGCTCCAAAAATTTACTCGCAAAGATTCCTGCCGTAGCGACCTCCGAAGCCTTATAATGTTTCAGGATAGCCTGTACCTGCTCGTCATAATAGGCTTCGGCAACGGTTCCCGTACCGTATGCCGCGACCATGGCGGCCACGGTTTTCGCATCAATATTCACGCTGTAATACTGGGCGTGAACTTGTTGGCTGAAAATCGTAGCCATTGTGATTATTATGAGAGCGAATCGTTTCATGATTGTTTTGTTTATTTTGTGTGAAGATTCAATACGTGTCCGGCTGCGTTCACCTTTTGGGCAAACGGCAGTGATTTGCTTATACCGGAAGCATCCCAGTCGGCACAATACCGTTCAATGGCTTCCTTATGGCTGCAATGCAGTTCCGCCTTGTAGAGTTTCAATGCCTCTTTTTCGGCTCGTTCCGTAGTGTAGGTCATATAACATTCATGCGGTTCCTCCACGCCATAGACACCGCTGGTCGTGCCACGACGGATAAAGACCTCTCGGAAGAATGAGCGTCCCTCTTTATTCTCCAATCGGTTGATGGTGAAGATTTTTTTGCAGTCCACATCGGACAGACCAAGTATCGCCTTGATGGTGTCAAAGCGTTCACGGAACTTGCTTTGGTCAAGCAGCATCACCACATCAGAGTTGTTGATGATGGCTTCTTTCACGATTTCAGAACCGATGATGTCCTGAATCTCCTGTGTGACCACACCCACTGAAGCCCAGAACTTTCGGGCGGTCTTGTACATAAATTTGATGTACTCTGCCATGAGTGGGGAAGCGATGGCTTTCCATGCTTCCTCGATGACCAGGACTTTGCGGTTCTTCTTGATTCGCATCTTTTGCAGGAACACGTCCATGATGATGAGTGTTACCAAAGGAAACAGGAGTGGATCATCTTTTATGGAATCGATTTCAAAGACGATGAATGTCTCATCAAACAAAGAACTGTCCATATTCTCGTTCAGGGTCTTGTCGTGATTGCCACCTCGATAAAAGTCCTTCATCATATACCGATAGGTGGAAATGTCTATCCCGGCAATGCTGTTTTCATTGCAGATGTCGGGAATGCGTTGCACGGAGAACTCATAGAACGTGTTGAACGACAGCGTTTCCACTTTCAGTTCCTTTCTTCTGCGCTCTATCTCGTCAATAACAGTTTCTATCCGTGCGTTCAGTTCCGCTTCACTTTCAGTTCGGTTGCCGCTTTTGTTGCGCTCGTCTATCAAAAGACTTTTGTGCAAATCCTCACGTTGCGGTGGAGTGAAACCATTGAAACCGTTGAAGTAGGTGTCGTAATATTCGGTAATGACCTGTTCTATCAGTCTGTCTTCTGTTTTGGTGACCGTTCCTTGACTGCCTTTCCAAATCAGCAGTATGAGATTTTTCAAGAACCCGGTCTTTTCCACGTTCAACTCCTGTCGGTTAATGCGGAACGGATTCATGGTTATGGGGCATTCTTCTGTATAGGAGATATATTTCCCACCCAAATACTCGCACAATCCCTCGTATGAGTTACCGGTATCTACCATTACCACATCTGTCCCTTGCTCATGAAGTTGGCGTACTACGCTGTTCATGTGGAAGCTCTTGCCACTGCCCGAAGGCCCCAAGCAGAAAAAATTGCTGTTGTCGGTCAGTTTTTCCGCACCTTCCTTTCCTGTAATGTCAATAGCCACAGGCACGCCCTGCCTGTCTGTGTAGTATATCTTCAAAGGAGTCTTCTCGCTATGAAGTATGCGTTCTTTATACATCAGGCAAGCTGCCGCATCTCCCAAAGTGAGAAAACGGTCGTATTCGGGATTCATTCCGTAACAGTTGCCAGGAAAGGAATTGACGAACAACTCCAACTGGTTATAGGCTCTTTTTGAAATATGGATACCCATCCTTGAAAACTGGTTTTCCAAATGGTTGGTGCATTTATGGATGTCGGTGTCAGCGGACATGGCTACCACAAGGTTGTAGTGTGTATAGACCAGTTGCTTGCTTTCCCTTGCCACCACTTCCTGCACACGCTTGATGTCCTCGACTGCCATTTGATTGCTCGGATTGGGCATACTCGCATGGCGGTTCTTCTTTTTATCAAGCAAAGCCAGTTCTCTCTTTTGGTTCGGGATGAATATCATCTGGTTATACACCACTGCTTCGGTATTGGGAATGCCGGACACAGCCGATACCAAATCCATTGGCATACTGCTGTTGTTGACTTCCACGTTGGTATAGGGACGGATGACTGACGGCAGGCTCACGTTATCAACGTCCACAAGGCTATACACCTTGCACCGTTTGTCGCCCATAGAGATACATTCGTCATCCACTTTGAAGTTCGTCATTGAGACTACCTTGTCACGGAAGTTCATGGCGAAATAGCGGTCAACATATTCGTTGACCTCCGTCTTGTTTAGAAATCTTACCTGTACGCTAGCATCACGCAACTGGTCGTGAACCTTGCGTATCTTTACAAGGAAGTCTCGCCATTTCTTGCCGTCAAAAGAAAACAGACGGCTTTTCTTGACTTCCTGCGTAATGGTCAAGTAACATTCGCTGTCCGTATAAGGTCTGCCGTTGAAATAGCGGAAGTAGGATGTGGAAAGAAATTCACGGTTCTCATCATTCTCTTCTGCGAAGTTCTTCCTTACAAAGATGTCCTGCTTGTGTATGGCATATCCTTCTCCCAATGTCTGCGCTATGGCAGTAAAGAGTTGCGTGAACTCATAGTAAGCGTCGATATTGGCGCAATACTTCTGTACGGGATTCTCCAGTTTCAGCACGGCTGAGTATTCGCCGGTCTTGGTGTATATCACACCGATACCATCCGCATCTTCCACGGAAAAATAAATATCCTGAAAGATTCGTTTCCGTTTGCCGCCAGTGCCAAAAGCATGGACGGATACGGCCATGCCTGCACAGAGGGCAATAAAAACTATGAAAACGTATGTAATCATTCGGCTGTTTACAATTAAGGGCAGGCTGACCTATTGAAAGGACAAGCCCACCCACGTTCAACATTCAAAATATCCATTCATGGTCAAATGGTTTTCTGTTACATTTTCTTGGAGTAGGCATAGA
>OJMG01000976.1_pt1 | contig 27642 bp, 19 predicted proteins | sample 1597141 | NCBI WGS metagenome assembly OJMG01 (sample SAMEA2452119, study PRJEB22498) | human gut metagenome | biome: human feces; feature: human gut; material: feces | place: Australia | collected 2012 | reverse complement strand
TATAGGAAAGGACAAAGAGGGAAATGAGATAAGCCTTAAGGATATAATTGGCGAGGATTCAGGAAGAAAACAGCCGGATGCAGTAGAAGATTATATGTTTTATGAGCAGATAAAGTGTATATATGGTAATATAAAAAAGGTGCTTGCACCAAGAGAGATAGAGATACTAAAATACAGGTATGGGCTTTTTGGTGCAAAAGAATGTACACAGAATGAGCTTGCTGACAGACTTGGTATAAGCAGGAGTTATGTGAGCAGGATAGAGAAAAAGGCACTTGGCAAATTAAGAGGAGTGCTTATAGAGCAAAAATTAATGTAACAGAAGACAACATTTATATTACAATATAGTCAGGAGGACAGGTCATGGAGATTACAGATGCTAAAGTAATAGCTGAAAGATTATCTAAGGTAAGAGATATTATGAAGACAGAATGCGTTGATATATATGTGGTTGTTACAGGTGACTATCATATATCAGAGTATGCCGGTGATTACTTTAAAGAAAGAGAATTTATTACAGGATTCACAGGCTCAGCCGGAACTGCCGTAATAACACAGAATGATGCAAGGCTTTTCACTGACGGAAGATATTTCGTGCAGGCTGAAAAGCAGATAGAAGGGACAGGCTTTTCACTTATGAGAGTTGGTGCGCCGGGCGTTATGAATGTGACGCAGTACTGCGAAAGCATCATTAAAGACGGAATGCGCATAGGTTTTGATGGAAGAACAATGCCGGCAGAAGAAGGAACAGAGTTTACCGATATATGCAGGAAGACAGGAGCAGACTGCCTGTATGATTTTGATGCGATAGAGAGAATCTATGAGGACAGAGCAGAATTTCCACACACTAAGGCATTCTCTCTTGATGAAGAGTACTCAGGAGAAAGCATAGAAAGCAAGCTTACACGCATAAGAAAGTACATGGATAATAAAAATGCTGATGTACACATCATGGCAACTCTTGACGACATATGCTGGACATTTAACATAAGGGGACGCGATGTTGAGTGTAACCCTGTAATTATGGCATATTCAGTGATAACTAAGGATAATGCATATCTTTATACAGATGATGACAGATTCGATGATAAGACATTTGCAATATTAGAAAAAGCAGGAGTGAGGATTCAGCCATATGATAAGCTTTATGATGATATTGCCGGCATGAGTGGAAATGTGCTTATTGATAAGAAACGTGTCAACATGCGTATATATAAAGAAGTTATATCTGCTGGCAATGCAGAAGTGGTGCTTGCTGATAATCCAGCAATGCTTTTTAAAGCGGTAAAGAATGAAACAGAGATAAAGAATCTGTACAGTGTACATGTTGACGATGGCGTGGCTGTGACAAAATTCATATTTTGGCTTAAGAAAAATGTAGCTTCAGGCAATATAACAGAAGCAGGTGCGGCAGAATATCTTGATAATCTGAGAAGCAATATAAAAGATTACATAGAACTGAGTTTTGACACAATCAGTGCGTATAATGCCAATGCAGCAATGATGCATTACCATGCAGATGAAACTAATGCTGTGGTGTTAAAGCCAGAGGGTATGCTGCTTGTAGATTCAGGCGGACAGTATCTGAGAGGAACAACTGATATAACAAGAACGATTGCACTCGGACCTGTTACAGACAAGATGAAGATGTACTACACACTGACGCTTAAAGGGATGTTAAGTCTTGCAAATGCAAAGTTTTTAAAGGGTTGCAACGGCTACAGCCTTGATATACTTGCGAGAGCACCACTGTGGAATGTCGGAATGGATTACCGCTGCGGAACAGGACATGGAATAGGCTATCTTCTTAATGTGCATGAGAGTCCTAATGGATTTCGATGGAAGCATAATCCGGGAAAGAACGATCTTGCAATTATAGAAGAAGGTATGGTTACCTCTGATGAGCCAGGTGTATACATTGAGGGTGAGTTCGGCATAAGAATTGAAAATGAAATAGTATGCCAGAAAGACTTCGACAATGAATATGGCACATTTTTAAAGTTTGACATGCTCACTGTTGTTCCTATAGATTTAGAGCTGGTTGATATTAATTATCTTGACACTGTAGATATTGAGCGGCTGAACAACTATCAGGAAAGAGTATATAAAACACTTGAACCATATTTTGATGGAGAAGAAAAGGTTATGTTAAGAGAGGCAACAAGACCAGTAGGAGTGTAATATGGAATTAAAAGAATTTTCACATAAGGGTGAAGTTATTGAGAAGGAGATTAAGAAAGAGTTCAGGTTCATGGGGCGTACGATTAAGAAACGCAGGGTTGGACTTCTTATAGCAGCAATCGGAGTAATAGCAGCAATGGTTGTAGCACTTTTTATCCGTTCACAAAGGTTTGATGTATGGGATTATGTCACAATAAGCTATAATGGTGCTAACGGCTATGCAAGCCCGGAATTCACGCTTAACAAGGACAAGCTATACAAAGAACTTATGGGAAAAAGCAATGACTCAGACAAGTCATACAATGTTAAAATGCTTATTGCATCGATAGATATATCTTCAGAGGCAGCAGATGTTTCTAACGGTGATACATATAAGGTAAGACTTGATGCTGACAAAAAATATGAGGATGCTGTCGGGATAAGTATAAGCAGTGGTAATAAAAAGATAAAGGCATCGGGAATATCTAAGGGAACATCTGTTGAACTGTTTGACAGGCTGGATGTTATGTTTACAGGGGTAAGTCCGGAGGCTAACGTTGTCATAACCAACAATTGGGATGATGAGTACCTCGCAGGTCTTACGTTTACTGCAGACAAGAAGAATAATATAAGTTATGGCGAATCAGTTAAGATAACATGTAATGTATCATATGAAGAGATTGCGAGACATGGATTCCTTGCACAGAATATGGAGGCTTCATATAGTGCAGACAAGCTGCCGGGATATATCGACGATGTGTCTAAGATAGACAGGAGCGTTATAGAGCAGGTGGGCAAAGAAGTGCTTGATACAATTACGGCTGAAACAGCAGATACAACATTTCATATGCTGTATAAGGCAACAAAGGATACTTCATATCTGTACCACATTAATGAGGAAACAGCCAGTGCTGCGAAGATTGTCTCAACATATTTCCTTTCAAGAAAGGGAACTGCCGGTGATAACAATAACTACGTATACATAATTGCCCAGGCAACAATATCAGATTCGGAAGACAGCAAAACTGTCTACTTCGCATTTTCATACAGCAATACATATCAGAATGTTGATGGCACATTTGACATGAACCACGATAATGAAAGTAAGAGATACATATGCAGCACGGATTATGATGCTCTGTACAATGAGTGTATCGGCAGCAAGAGTGAAAATTATACTATAAAAGAGGTTAAATAGCTGTTTGTATAATGTATTCTGTTGTGATATAATTTATTTATAAATGCGCTAATAGCAGGGGGGATTGGCCTGCGGAAAGAGGTTGAAGGTGAATTATAGAAAGAAAGTTAGATTGGGCGATGTTCTGGTTAAGAAGGGAATAATAGATGAGAACCAGCTGCAGACAGCACTTTCAAGACAGAGAGAGCAGGGCAAGATGCTTGGAGAGATGGTTATAGCACTTGGATATGCTAACCAGAGAGATATTAATGAAGCTCTTTGTGACAGTCTTGGAATTGATTATGTTGATATGAGAGAGACAGAAGTAAGTGACGATGTTCTTTCTCTGCTTGATGAGAGTATTATGAGGAAATATACTCTTGTTCCGTTAGGTGATGCACCGGATAATCCGGGTGCTATAAGAGTTGCGATGGCAGATCCTACTAACATACTTGCTATGGATGATATCAACATTGTAACTGGAAAGCAGGTTGTTCCTGTACTTGCTAATGCTACAGATATTAATGCATTCTTTGATAAAGCATTTGGACAGAAGCAGGCCCAGAGTATCGTTGACCTGTATAAGAAAGAGCAGGGCGAGACTGTAAGGGAAGAGACTAAGGAAGATAAGGCAAGACGAGAAGAGATAGAGAATGCTCCTATCGTTCAGCTCATTAACAGTGTTATTGAGCAGGCTGTACGACAGAGAGCTTCCGATATACATATTGAACCAATGGAGAAGGATATCCGCGTACGATACAGAATTGATGGTAACTTAAGAGAGATTATCCAGTATGATAATACTCTTCTTGGAGCTATCACAACACGTATCAAGATTATGTCAGGAATGGATATCTCTGAGAAGAGAAAGCCACAGGATGGACGTATTACAATTACTGTAGATGGACGTGAGTATGATATCCGAGTATCTAACCTTCCTACAGTATATGGCGAGAAGTGCGTTATGCGAATTGCTTCCAAGGAAGGCTTCAACATTGATAAATCAAAGCTTGGACTTACACCAGCGGATCTTAAGGTATTTGATGATATTTTAAAGAATCCACATGGAATCATCCTTGTAACAGGACCTACAGGTTCTGGTAAGTCTACAACACTTTATACAGCTTTAAGTGAACTTAATACAGAAGATGTTAATATCATAACTGTTGAAGACCCAGTCGAGGCTAACATTGATGGTATCAATCAGGTTCAGGTTAATAACAAAGCCAACCTTACATTTGCAACAGCCTTAAGATCAATCTTACGACAGGATCCGGATATTATCATGATCGGTGAGATCCGAGATGGTGAGACAGCCGAGATTGCGGTACGAGCTTCTATCACAGGTCACCTTGTTGTCAGTACACTGCATACTAACAGCACAGCAAGTTCTGTTGCCCGTCTTGAAGATATGGGTATTGAGTCATACCTGATTGCTGATTCACTTGTTGGTATTATCGCCCAGCGACTTGTAAGAAAGCTGTGCGACTGCAAGATGCCTAAGGAAGCAACTGCATCAGAGAAGCATATGCTTGGACTTAATCCTGATGAACCATATACAATATATGAGCCATGTGGCTGTAAGCTGTGTAATGGAACAGGATACTATGGACGACTCGGTATATATGAGATTATGAAGATAACTCCACCAATTAAGAGACTTATCTCAAAACATGCCGGAGCAGAAGAGATTAAGAACCAGGCTATAAAAGAAGGAATGAATACTCTTAAGATGGCTGCTATCAATGCAGTTAAACAGGGGGTTACAACTATAGCTGAGATGGTAAGGGCTACATATGAGGCAGAGGAAGATGACTCGCAGCCTAAACCTAATGTAGCTAAAGCGTCAGGTTCAGATGTAGAACACATTGAACTTGAACAGATTAATTAATAAACAATACAATGTAACAATACAATGGGGGCAAAAATGTTATTTACAATTGGAGAATTACTAACTATAGCGAAAGAAAGGAAAGCGAGTGATGTCCATGTGACAGTTGGACTTCCACCAAGAATCAGAATTAATGGAGAGCTTGTTGATCTTGATTATCCTAAGATGACACCGGCTGACTGTGAAGAACTGATTCTGTCCATAATGGATGAAAGGCAGAAGGAACTGTTTAAGGACAGGGGCGAATTCGATTTCTCTTTCTCGTTCCCTAATGTAGGAAGATACAGAGTTAACGTATTCAGGCAGAGAGGTTCAGTTGCGTGTGCAATGCGAGTTGTAGGAACAGTTATTCCTAAGCCGGAAAGTCTTGGAGTTCCTAAGTCAGTTATAGAATTATATGCCAAGAAGAGAGGACTTGTTCTTGTAACAGGACCTACAGGTTCCGGTAAATCTACAACACTTGCTTCTCTGATTGACAGAATCAATGATAATCGTAATGCACATGTAATAACACTGGAAGATCCTATTGAGTACCTTCATACTCACAGAAAGGCTATGATTAACCAGAGAGAAATCGGACTTGATACACATTCATATGCAGATGCATTAAGAGCAGCACTCCGAGAAGATCCGGATGTTATTCTCGTAGGAGAGATGCGAGACTTAGAGACTATCTCAACAGCCATAACGGCAGCAGAGACAGGTCATCTTGTATTCTCGACACTGCATACAATTGGTGCGGCTGCAACAATTGACCGTATCATCGATGTATTCCCTCCGCATCAGCAGCAGCAGATAAGAATCCAGCTTGCCGTAGTACTTGAAGCTGTTATATCACAGCAGCTTATCCCTACAGCCGACAAGCAAGGTCGAGTAGCTGCATTTGAAGTAATGCACGGAACAATTCCAATCAAGAACCTTATTCGTGAGGCTAAGACATACCAGATATCAAGTGTCCTCCAGACAGCAAGAAAAGAAGGTATGCTTTCGATGGATGACGCGCTGCTTGACCTTTACAACAAAGGCCTTATCAATGCAGAGAATGCAATGGGTTATGCACAGGATGTTAACTATGTTGCTAAGAGAGTTAATCAGTATTATTGATTCTTTAAGGAAAGCTGAAGAATAATGGAATTGTAATTAGATTGAATAATCGAATTAAAAGAGAATTAAAAGATATAAAGCAATGCTGGCACTGATGTGCTGGTGTTGCTTTTTTGCGTTGTGAAGAGCTTGTGGTTGTGGGGAGGCAAGTGTGGATTGGATGCGTGTCGGATTGGACGTTGAAGCGGCGGGAAAGCAGGCAGAGGTCCAAAAGGAGCAAGAAATCGCGGTGGATTGGACGTTGAAGCTGCGGGAGGCATGTGGAAGTCCAAAAGGAGCAAGAAACCGTGGTGGATTGGACGTTAAAGCTGCGTGGAAGCAGGCAGAAGTCCAAAGTGGTAGAGTAATCCTGGCAGATTGTACATAATGTCAAAAAATAAAGGAGATGAGCTGAAATTATAGTGTAATTTCCCACTTTTAGTATGTAGTCATGAATTGCCAAAATGTGGTATATATGTAAGAGAAATTTTATGTCTAATTAATTGTTTGTTAATTTTGATAAAATTATTGTCATAAATTGGACGGTGTGTTATACTAAACGCACAAATTTGATTCTACTTGGAATGGGGAGTGTGATATGGAAACATTTTCATACAAAGCGGTTGACGCTTCGGGAAAAGATGTTAAAGGAGCTGTGGAAGCCGAGAGCAGGGATGAAGCAGCCAGAAAGATAAAGGAACAGGGGTTCACACCTGTGTCAATTGCAAAACAGGGGGCGCTTGATAAGGATGTGAATGTGTCTTTTTTAGGTAAAAAGAAGATTCCAGCCAGAGACATGAGTGTATTCTGTAGACAGTTTGCAAGTATTCTTAAAGCGGGTGTCAGCGTTATCAATGCTTTGGAGATGCTTTCAGAACAGACAGAGAATAAGAAGTTACAGGAAGCAATTAAGAGAACACAGGACAGCGTAGAGAAAGGTGAGACTCTTTCAGATTCTATGAAACAGAATGAAGAGTTTCCAAGCATTCTCGTAGATATGGTTAAAGCCGGTGAGGCATCAGGTAGCTTGGAGAATTCTCTTACAAGAATGGCTATACAGTTTGAGAAGGATGCCAAGTTAAAGGGCGTCGTTAAGAAAGCAATGATGTATCCTATAGTTCTTCTGTGCGTAATGGTTGGCGTAATTATTGTAATGCTTACATTCGTTATACCAAGCTTTATGACAATGTTTGAAGACCTTGACAGCGAGCTGCCAGTTACAACTAAGGCAATTCTTGCAATGAGTAACAGTCTTAAGCATTACTGGTTCATATACATATTAGTTATCGTAGGAATTGTGGTAGGACTTCAGTTATATAAGAGAACAGATGCTGGAAGACATAACCTTGATAAGTTAAAGTTAAAGATTCCGGTATTCGGATTATTACAGACTAAGTCGGCATGTGCTTCATTTGCAAGAACGATGAGTACATTGTTACAGGCAGGTATGCCTATGATTGATGCACTTGAGATATCGGCATCAACCATGAAGAATGTATTATTCTATGATGGACTGGAAAAGGTTAAGAATGGTGTGTCACTTGGTTTACCATTATCTAACCAGTTAAAGTCCACAGGATTATTTCCACCTATGGTCGTACATATGGTAGGTATCGGTGAGGAGACAGGTAATGTTGAGGAGATGTTAACTAACTCAGCAGTATATTATGAGGAAGAAGTGGAAGTCCAGACACAGACACTTACTTCTCTTATGGAACCAATTATTATAGTACTTATGGCGTTAGTAGTAGTAATGCTTATACTTGCAATCTACCAGCCAATGATTCAGCTCTATAATACATTGGGCAATTCTTAATTAAGTATATACAATCTGATAGTCAGGTCGCTTATGATATCAGATTTATATAAATATATTTCAAAAGGGAGATATGAAACATGAAAAAGACACAGAAAAAATTAGGTAACAAAGGTTTCTCTTTAGTAGAACTTATCGTAGTTATCGCCATTATGGCAGTACTTGTTGGTGTATTAGCTCCAACACTTATCAGAAACGTTGAAAAGTCAAGAGAGTCAACAGACCTTCAGACCCTTGATTCATTAAGACAGTCAGTTACAACAGCATTATCAACAGAGTCTGTAAACAATGTTTTACCATCTGGTGGTACTTCATTAACATTATCTGGTGGAACTTTAACTGGTTCTACAGATGCTTTCAAAGACGCTGTAACAACAGAACTTACAAATGATGGAGTGATAAATGCTTCAATGAAGTCAAAATCTGGTCAGAGTGGAACTATTACAATAACTATATCAGAGCAGGGTAAAGTAACTGTAGCAGTTATGACAACTGCTTCTGAAGGTAGTGCTAGTTCAGTCGTTAAAGCATCAAGATCTAATGTAGATTTAAAAGTTGAATAATTTTATTTAAGGAACTAACATCATGCAATACGAATTATTACTGTACGTCATTATCTTTCTATACGGTACCGTATTCGGAAGTTTTTTGAACGTACTGATTTACAGATTACCATTAAAAGAGAATATAGCTACAGAACATTCGCATTGTATGACATGTGGTGAGAAAATCCAGTGGTATGATCTCATACCACTGGTGAGCTACATAATACTTGGAGGGAAATGTAGACACTGTAAGACAAAGATATCAAAGCAATATCCAATCATTGAAGCGACCAATGGAATTGCTTATGTGATAATCTTTATTGTGAATGGATTTAATCCGTTAAGCATACTTATGTGCTTTGCGTTTTCAATATTTCTTGTTATCTCAGTCATTGACTGGAGAACGTTTGAGATACCATTTTCACTTAATATTGCAATTGGTGTCTTGGCGGTAATAAGAATCATACTTGATTACAAAAACCTATTAGACTATCTAATAGGGTTTTGTATTATAAGTGGATTTATGCTCATATGTCTGTATATCGGACGGGCAATTAAAGGCATTGACGCTTTCGGTGGTGGAGACATCAAGCTGATGGCGTTTGCAGGATTATTCTTAGGATGGAAGTGCATTATCCTGGCATTTCTGATTGGCTGCATCTTGGGTGCAGTCATTCATTCCATCCGTATGAAGGTCACAAAAGCTGAGCATGTACTTGCTTTTGGACCATATCTGTGTGCAGGGCTTACAATAGCCATGCTTTTCGGTACGAATATAATTAACTGGTATCTTTCACTTATGGCGTTCTAAGCATGAGAGAAAGAACAGCGAATTTATATATATATTTATTAACTAGAATGAATAGCTTATTATGTGGGGAGCTGGATAGGAGGATTTTATGGCTGCAGTTAAAGCCAAAGGTAAATTGGTAAGTATCGTTATTAATAACGAGTATATTAAGATATGTGAAATCACTAAAACAGGTAAGAATGTTATAGTTCATAAGACAGTAACAATACCTACTCCTGAAGGATGCTATGAGGATGGCATTCTTGAAAATATACCTAATCTTGCAAGTGCTATTAAAGCAGTAATGGATGAGCACAGATTTGCATCTAAAGATGTTGCATTCTCAGTAAGTTCTCCTAGACTTGCTACTAAGGAAGTTCTTATTCCTAATGTAAAGGGAGATAAAGTCGGTAAGATTGTACAGGCTAATGCAACAGAATATTTCCCAGTTAATATGGATGAGTATATTATCCAGCATACAATTCTTGAAAAAGTAGAAGATTCAGGACAGGACAAGTTAAAGCTCATGGTAGCGGCAGTTCCTTCAGAAGTTGCTGAATCATACTATAATCTTGCTAAGACTATGGGACTCAAGATTGCATTTATCGATTATGTAGGTAACAGTACATATCAGATTATGAAGCAGCAGATTGGACCAGAAGTCAGTCTTGTTATTCAGGTTGAGAACGACAGTACAGTAATCAATATATTCAAAGAAAATGTGTTACAGCTCCAGAGAATGGTTCCATATGGTAAATCAATGCTTGTTAATGCAGTTATGGAAAGATATGAATTAAAATACGATGCTGCTACTGCAAAGCTTCAGAATGAAACACTTCTTCATTCAAGATTTGATGGAGATGAGGTTACAGAGTCATTAAGATATATGGCAAGCAATATCAACCGAGTTATTGACTACTATGTATCACGTAACAGAGTATCAATCCAGAAAGCATATTTAATTGGACATTCAACAACAATCAAGGGCTTTGCAACGCTTCTTTCTAATGAGCTTAATATGCCGATTGAGAAGGTAGAGACTCTTAAGAATATTGCGATGGATAAGAAGGCATATGTTGAGGAGGCAACTCTTACAAGTTATGTAACTAACTTAGGAGCTGTTATTGATCCGGTTGATTTCGTTCCTAAGAGAATGATTGATTCAGGCGTTAAGAAAGAGAATACTAAGACACTTGTTATCGCACTTATTGGTGCTGTAGTTGTAGCGGCAGCACTTGTGCTTGTTCCTCTTGGAAGAGTGGTTGTGCTTAATGCTGAGATTTCTAAGCTTAATAAGAGTATAGATAAGCTTAGTTCAATTAATGATATTGTCAATGAATATTATGCAGCTAAAGATGAGAATAATGATATTAAAGCATTTGCAGCACTTACAGCTGACAGTGATGATTCATTACAGGATTTTGTGGATTATCTTGAGAAGAACATGCCATCTGATGTTGTTATAAGCAGCTTTAATATTACGTCTGGTGCAGTTTCTATTTCTGGTAAGGCTGGAAGTAAGGCTTCTGTAGCCAAGTTCATACAGCAGTTACAGAAAAGTCCATCAGTTATTAATGTTGATGTGCCTACCATTTCAGAGAGCAAAGATAATGCAGGTTCCGTTGAAGCTACATTCTCTCTGACATGTACATTTGTTGGAACAACATCTGCAGATAATAATAGTACTAGTAATAAAACAAAGTAGGAGGTGGGACAGATGGATAAGTTAAAAGGAATGTTAAAAATCTCAGAAAGAGATAAAAAATTATTACTTATAGTTGCAGCTGCATTGATAGTAGTGCTTGCATATTTCTTTGGATATCAGAATCTGTCTTCACAGGCAGATGATTTGTCGTCAAGGAAATCAAAGCTTGAAGTTACTCAGCGAGATTTGAAAGAAAAGAATAATAATAAAGATAAATATTTAGCTGATACTACTAAGCTTCAGACAGAGAACAGGTCAGCACTTTCAAGATTTGATTCAGGAAGTACACAGCCTAATACTATTAATTTCTTTATTAAGACAGAAGGCGTAACTGGAGTGTGGGTAAAGAGTCTTGCTCTTTCACCAACAACTTCTATATACAGATTCGGACAGGTTGCATCAAGCAATGTAAATGGTGGTTCAGCATATTCTTCTAATATGTCAGGATATAAGTCAACAATTAACATTGCTTACGAATCAGACTATAGTCAGTGGAAGCATTTTATAGATTATATCAATACATATTCTAATAAGACTACAATTGATGCACTGACATCATCTTATAATGATGCTACAGGTATTGTTACAGGAACAGTTTCTATATCTTTATATGCTGTTGAAGGCAGTGACCGCAAATTTACTGAACCAACATTTGATGTAAAGACAGGAACAGATAATATTTTCTCAGAGAATTCTGCTAATTAAAGATTATATTTAGGGAGAGGGATATGATAATGTCATATAAGAAACGAAAATTGAATAATCGAGGTTTCTCACTGGTAGAAGTCCTTGTGGCAATTGTTATACTTGCTATCATATCTCTGCCGGTTCTAAGTACATTTTCTAATGCTGCACGTATTAATGCCAGAGCACGAAGAACAGAAAATGCTAATACTGCAATTAATAATATAATAGAGGAAGCAAAGACTATGTCTTTGGAAAATCTTGTTAACAGACAGGGGCAGTATTATTATGCACCTACAACTGATAATAATACGTATGTAGTATCAGATGAGAGAGGTGTAAGCTATTATACAGGTGTTAATGGCGAGAAATACTATATAAAAGCAACATTTGATCCAGGTCCATATACTGATTCGGACAGCACAACAGACAATAAAAAGAATAATATTAATTCTGCAGGACTTTCAGTATACGCTGATATATCTTCGGGTAATAATTTTGTTTTCCGAGATGATAATGGTGATAGTCAGGCATTATCGTGGTTTAAGTCTTATAAAACTGATGCTGCAAGAGACAAGATAACTAAAAAAACTGATGCTGTTGTGAAACTTACATACATTGGAAAAAACAACGGAAAATTAAGATTCAGACAGACTATCGACGTTAAAGTTACATATAGATATGATACAGGTACTATTTACCCGGATTATGTTAAGACAACAACTATGTCAGATTATACATTTGATGCACTTGTCAAAAAGGAAAAAAGGACTGTTATTGAAGATGGCAAAGAAGTGACTAAGGAAGTTGATGTCAATTATATCTCAAGTAAAATTGAGGATAATCTGAAGAGCTTCTATATGTTCTATACTCCTTTTGAGGGTGAAAGTACAACAGAACATTATAATCAGGAATCTATTACTTCTAAGCTGGTATCTGATAAGATTAATATAACATATGATGTTCCATCAGAGATTACCGGAGAGATAGTGGAATATAGTGATTTGAATGTATATGTATTGGAACAGGAAAAGATTGTTAAGACAAGCAGTGTATTTGAGAGTATGCATGTTGATAAAGACAAGGTAACTGTATCAAAATGCATTAATGGTGCTGTGGCATCAACTCCATTAACAGACAAAATCCAGGTATATTCTAATATTAAGAACTGGGCATTGAAGAACGATGTTAATAATAAGAATGTCTTATACAGAATGACAGTTCGTGTATGGCAGTGGAAAGATGAATATAATCATACCGATAAACAACCTTCTGCTGACAGTGCTATAGCGACGGTTACAACAACTAAGGAAAACTAATTAATCAGTGAAAGAATGGGGATGGCGTATGAAAAAAGTATCTTTTCGAAGGAAAAAGAATAATGCAGGTTCTACAATCATAATTGTACTTTTGATGACCTCATTTGTGTTGATTCTTGCAACACTGATTACGACTACTACTATGATTAATCTTAGAATGAAGCTGGCTGCCAGTCAGGCGACAAAGTCATTCTATACATCAGAAGAGGCGGTAGATGAGATACAGGCTGCATTGGGTAAGATTTCAGTTAATTGTTTTAACAGAGCTTATGAGGAGCAGCTTACCAGAATATTCAGTTATAATCAGGTTGAGTCTGGAAGCAGTGAAGAATCTGATACCAAGTTAGTGAATATTAATAATAAGAAAGCTAATGAAGATTTACGAGTTAATTATATGAAGTACCTGCTTCTTGAATTAAAGCTTAAAACAGAAGCGGAAACGACTAATATGCCAAGTATTCTGACAACATCTGTAATTGGCAAGTGGGACAAGACTAAAGACAATAATGTTAATGGAACATCTGTAAGCAGCTTATTTGTCAGAGAACTTAACAGTTATATTGAGGATTATGTGACACTTAAGAATGTTGGTACTGCATTGGAAGTTGAATCAATAAGTGTTATTAATATGTCAGTAACTAATGATACAACAACAGGAGCTGGTTCGGAGACATCTGGTTCTACAGCAGCTACGGGACTTCCAGTCTATGCAGTTGAGTTCAAAGATTGTGTTGTTAAATATCTTAATGAGAATGGAGACTATTCATATATAACATTTGACGGCTCACTTGGTCTTCCAGATATATATATTGATTTTAGAGACGAGAATCTTGTCGGTACATTATTCTTTGCTGATTATTCACTTATAGGTAACAGAGGAATATCTCTTAATTCTGGAAGTGCAACTATTAATGGACATGCATATGCAGGAGCAGGACATGGACTCAATGTTACTAATGGAGCCAATCTTACTGTAGGCTCTAATAAATATATGATATGTGGAGGTACATTCAGCATATTCAGAGATAAAACTACAGCAGTTGCTCTTGCTGATACTAAGAAAGGCAGCATAAAGGCGGGTGCATCTAACTTTACATTGGGTAGTGGTGCTGAGTTATGGGCAAAAGAAATAGTTGTAGGCAATAATGGATATATAACAGCTGAAAGTGGTTCTGATATTAATCTCGAAGATGATATTACAATTGAAGGTAATTATTCTAATGTAGAGTTTAATTCTGGAAGTTCATTTTCAGGCTATGGATATGAAGATCCTGATTCTGCTAAGGAATCACCATATAGAAGTAGTGCACTTATTGTTAATGGAGAACATTCAAAGATTATTTTCTCATCAGGTCTTAGTAAGCTTGTAGTTGCTGGTAGAGCATATATCAAGTTCGAGAATGAAGTATCTGTAGCAACAGGTGAATCAGTATCAGTTAATACTAATCAGGAAATATATATGATACCTGCTGATCTTATAGTAAGTGGAAAGAATCCATCTACAAGAAAAGAAGGAGATCCTAATGTAAGTCTTAATATTGAAATTAATCAGAGCAATTTCTTTGGATATGACTTGTTAAATAAGACATCTACAGGAGCAGATGACTTTATAGAGACAAGAGATTTAAAGATAAAAGCTAATGAAAGTCTTGGATTTAATGAAGATCAGTCAAGAACGTATTATTATTTCAAGTTTAAGAGCAGAGCAGCAAGAAACACATATGCTAATCTCATATATGGAACAGAAGATGAATTTGTAAGCTACGTTATGGGACTGGATTATTATAAGTCACTTCCAGCTAATGCAAAAACAACATATCTGATTGAAGCTAAAAAGCTTTGGACTAAAATCAGAACATCAGTTGATTCATATGCAAGAGTAAGTGATTCTGCAATTGGAATAGAGCATTCTGATGGAGAGATTGTGAGAGTTAACCCATATAGCAGTACTGGAAGCAACTGGTTCTCAGCTAATGGAAATTATGATTTCAAGGGTGAGTTTACTGACAGAGAATGCAGATATAATGTATTTAATAAGATATTAGCACCTCTTGAAAGCGGAACTAAATATACATCTACATCCCAGGCACAGACATATCTGAGTAATAAAGATGATAAGTATGCTCTTATTGATTTGAACAAATATATTGAAGGCGATATTTACGGTAATGTTATTAATAAAAAGGGCTTTGATAAGTTGACAGCATCATCTGCATTCTGTAAGACAGTGGATAGTAAAGTTGTTATTGTATTTAGAAATCTTACTAATCAGCCACTTGTTATAAAGAGCGGAAGTGAAACAAAGATTTCCGGATATGAAGTAACTCTTGCAACTACAAAAGGTATTATTGTGACTAATGGTAATGTAAGAGTTGAATGTGATTTCAATGGAATTATATTGTCAGATAAAGATATTGAAATAACTGATGGATGTACATTATCTAATACAACATTTGATGCATCATTTGGTGACGGTTCATTATGGAAATTCGTTGAGGATAATTCAAAAGCAGATGGTGCAGGCAATATAGCTTTAAGAGCAGATAATGGAGAACTTTTTAAGGATATATTCAGATATTGGAATCCTAAGGTTGGCTCAGATGATGATTCATCAATAAAAGTAGGAGACATGACTTATAGAGATATGGTCAGAGTAAGTAAGTGGAGAAAATATGATGATCCGGAGAGATATATTGAGGAGTCATCAAAAGCTTCAGCTACCTGATATAAACTAAGATTATTAATTGGAGTAAAGTTATGAGTGGAAAGAAAAGAAGAGATTCAATAGGACAATTAAATAATCATGGTTTTTCATTATTGGAATTACTTGTTGTTATGGCAATTATCGTAATTGTATCAACTATAACAGCGGTTGGATTGAACGTGCTGGCTGAAGGTAATGCAAAGAAAGCTAACAAAACAATGTATTCTAAGATATCTGAGTTAAGAACAACAACGATGTCAAAATCAGGTGAATGGTATATGGTAATCAGCTGTCAGGATAATACATATACGTTGGAAACCCACCATGTAGCTAATGGTGAAGATAATATAAAAGATACATCAAAGTTCAGTGCTTCAAGAATAAGCCTGAATTATTATAATGGTGATTCATCGACAGGGTATGATTTAAGAAATAATTCTTTGAAAATTCAGTTTAATAAAAATGATGGTTCATGTAAAAGCGTTAAAATCATTGATACAGAAGAATTTATAACAGATAATCTGGATTCACCACAGTTTGGAAAGATAGTCGCGTCAGTTTCAAGGAATAATACTTACGAATCAAAATTGTGGTATAAAACAGGTCGTGTGACAACGCAGAACTAATTGCTTTTGAGGGAGTGTAGAGGCATGAAAAAGAACAATAAGGGATTTTCATTAGTTGAATTAATGATTGCACTTGCAATATCGGGCATTGTTATGACAGCTTTAGTATTATTGGTAGTACAGTCGGTTAATGGTTATGGCAAACAGACAGCCCTGGCACAGATTCAGAGTGATGTTGATGTGAGTCTTAATCAGATTTCAAAGAATGTATTGGAAGCAGATTTAATAAAACTTATAAAGACAGATGATGGCAATATCAGATGTTATCTGAAAAAATCAGATGATGCTAATATGTGGGGGTATTATTATAATAAGGCAGAAAAAATAGTTTATTATACTAATTCGGATGAGTCAGAACATGTTGTTATGAGTGAATTGTGTGATAATGTTACAGATTTCGATATACGAATAGATACATCTGATTATGTATTTGAAAAAGATGGCGATACAATTAAATCTCTTCCTAAGAATCCACAGGTTGTTGTTACATTAGAACTTAAGAGATTAAATCATACGAGAAGTGTTACAAGAAAATTTACATCAAGAAATTCTATTGGCAATAATGTTACATTTGGAACAGGAGAAGATGCTATAACATTAACAGCTGGTTCACTTAAATTATCAAGTATTCCATCTAAATATATTATTAAAAAAGATGGTACAGATGATTCCGAAGAGGGGTCAACTTCACAGCCAGGGGCAGAATCGTAAAATGGAGGTAAGATAAATGAAAGCAATGATTAAATCGAATTTCAAGAGAAGAATATTACCAGCGGTTACTGCTGTAGTTGCATTTGCTTTAGTTGTTTTACTTATTATTGTTACAAGAAAAACTGAGGTTGATGCTTCTGTTGCTATTGGTGGAAAAGTTTATTCGGCAACTAATAAGATGAAAATACTTGAGGTCATTCCAAATGAGGCTTATGAAGTTATAGGATCACTTGTGTCTGATTCGCAGGGCTATGTAAAATGGACTGATATTGTTTCAAAGCAGCCAAAGGGAGATAATACTGCATTTACAAAGTATCTTAATGATGAGGTAAGAAATTACCTGTCAGCTATTAATCAGACAATATGTAATACTAATACACCTGGAGATGGAAATAAGTTACAAGCACGTTTATGTAATAAATTAACAGGCGAAAGTTATACATATATTAATAGTTATACAGGTAGTGATTCTAAATACGATATAGCAAAAAAACTAAATTATGATTTGAATAATTTTGAAATAAGATTTTATAAAAAGAATGACTCAGGAAGCTTTGATGTCCTTAAGAAATCAGATGGAAGTGGATATGTGAGAAATATTTTTTCATATGCCATATTTGAAAGTGCAAAGATGGAGGACTTTACAGAAGTTGTATTTAAGAAGGCTTCTGATGTAACTATAGATGATGTTGATTCAGCGGCGTTAGTATATTTTTCAAGATACTCAAATACATACCTTAAAGGACTTGCAGATGCAAAGTATGGTTCAACATTAGCTACTGTTAGTAATTGGACTAAGGGGTCTATTGATTTAAAAGCCAGCGTTGCGATTCATTTGTATATTGAGAATATTAGCTGTGGAAAAGCTGTTTTATACAGTTCAACAGAAAAAAATACGGATAGTAACATTGCTAAGATATGTCTTATGATTGATGGTATTGATGGTGATTATTTCATAAAAGATTTTGCTTTTGATTACAATAGCAATAATAGTAAAAGATTGTATGAAGGACAGAGAGGCTGGGTTGATGTATCGGATGAAAACAACTTGAAATTATATCTGAAAGATAGCGCAACAGATTCTTCTAAGAAGAATTTCGAACTGCCATTCTCTTCGACAATGTTTATTAATAGTAGTAATGGATATGCAACAGAGGCTAATAATAATAAGAATTCATATCCATGTTATAATGCAACTACACATCAGCAGGCTTTAAGGAGATTTTCTCTTGAGCAGAATAGTGAGAACGCATTTGTTCAGGGATTTGAAAATAGTATGAGTACAAGTTCTGATTATGATTCTTCAGGTAACTATAACGGAACTTATTATGATGATGCCAGAAGGGCACTTGGACTAGAAGATGGTGCTGATATCAAATATTCACAAGGTGTAAGATATATTCTTGGTGATTTTGATAATAGTGATATTAATACAATTAATGTATTGGAAATTGAACCAGCAGGATTTTATCGATATGATTCTGATAACATTGATGATTTATCTATTATCAGAAGATGGTTCGGTATATCTGATGAAAAAAATTCAGATGGTTCAGCATTTAAAGTAGATGAAGATATAAAAATTAATATAGAGCATTGTTCAATGAATGCCCTTATTGGTAAGAATGTTGATTTAGCTACAGAATATGATCTTATTATTGTTGGAGCTTACGGCAAAGACAGAATGAATATGGGTATTCTTAAGAATGTATATAGTAAAGAAAACAGTAAAATTCAGGAACAGGGTTATTCAAATGCTGTAAAAGAAAATGGTGAAACAGCATTAGAATTAAATGGTAATGATATTACTGAAAAGATGTATAATGAATTATTTGATTATGCATTACGTGGAATGCCGATAGTATTTGACAGAAATATATATTTTGGAAGCACCAGCTATGTGGATACCGATACAAGAATGTATAGTACACGTATGGAAGCGTTCCTTAAAGATATTGTCATTAATCATAAAGGAACTAATGGTAATATAACATATACTAATCTTGATGATAAAACTCAGAATTTACCTCTCCAATTAAAGTATGCCAGAAGACCGGCTTCTACTATAACAGCAGACATTAGTAACTATGATGGAACTTCTAACACATCTTATTCACTGGATGATCTTAAACGTAGTGGAAATGTTGATGGTGATGGTAATATAACAATTACTTTCAGTGGAGTTTTACCAGTTGGAGATTATGCTATTAAGATATATATTGATAAGAATCAGGATAGTATATTTGCAGAAGATTCAACAAGTTCATCGAAGGAATTGTACAGAGCATCTAATGTAAAAGATGATATGGGAAATTATCTGGGTCAATATTATTCAAGTAATGGAAGTACACCATATTCTACAACTATAAAAATGCCTGCTGCATCCAAAGGATATTTTGCATGGAAAGTTGAAGTTATAAAGATAGATGCTAATAGTGTTGATTCTGATGGAAATTACGTGTCTGATGCAAAGAATAAGATTGCTAAAAAGGTTAAATCTGCAAAGACAGGCAATATTGTTATATCAGGTTCAGAAGCAACAGTTCAGGTATTACATATCTTAAATAGTGATGGGGGAACAGGAAGCCTTGATTTAAATGGTTCTGATTTCCAGGATTGCTTTAATGCTACATATGATATTACAAAGCTGAGAATAAATGTTACAGAGATAAAACAGAATGATTTAAATGCTTTGGCAGTAGGAAGCACTGATGACCAGAAGGTAGAGGCTGTTAATAAAGAATTAGAAAAGTATTCTATGATTGTTATGGGATTTGGCAGCAATTATGGAAGTGATTCTACATTAAATCAGAATGTAATAGATGCAATTAATGATTACATTGAAGCTGGTAATGCGGTAATGTTTTCTCTTGATACAATGTCACCTTTATCTGATGATAATAGTAAGAATTATGTTGACGATAAAAAGAAAGGTATTTCTGTAAAGGATTATTCAGATCTAAGCTATAAGACAACAGGATTATTAAGTTCAGTCGGTATGAAAAATGCGTTTTCTGATCCATTTGCATTTAAAACCGTAAGATATGGCAAGTCTAAAATGGAATCTATTCCGTATAAAATGACTGCAAAGAATGAGATTACCCTTAGTGAATTTTTAGAAGGTGTTTATTTTAATAAATCAGGTAATATAGGAGATGGATTTATTAAATTAACAACAACAGATAATGAGAGTGACACGGTAGCAAAACTTAATTCTGGACAGATTACTAATTTCCCATATACAATTGAGAGTGAAACGGGACTTGTAAATAATAGTGATGGAATAAGAATTGCATCGACTCATGCACAGTATTATGCATTGGATTTTGATATAAGTATGGATTCACTCTATAATTCAGATGGAAGTATGAATGCACAGCCAGTTGTATGGTATACATTTGCTGAATCTAATAATGAAGATACATTTAAGGAAGAAGGTAAAATAAGAAGAAATCAGTATTTTGCATCAACAGACAGAGATGCTATGAATAATTACTATATATATTCATATGGTAATGTTACGTTTACAGCAGCAGGTGCTAATGATATATCTAATGCTAATCCTAATGAGATGAAGCTTTTTGTTAACACATTTACTAAGGCTTTGCTTTCAGGTAATAATCTGCCAGTTGTAGAGTATACAGATGCTGTACTCGATGATTCTGTAGCTACATATAAAAGCTATGTAAAGTTTAATTATGATAAGTTTGCTAATCATAAGTTATCATTCAGCTTTAGGATTCTTGATGCTGATTTAATATCTAATGAGGATTATATTAAGGATGCAGTTATGTATATTTATACAGATCCAGATGGAAGCAGAACAGATGGCGATTATGATCCGAATCGAGATATAATGTTAGGACATATTCATTCATCAGGAACGAATGGAATATCTCTTGGAGATTCTGGAACTTCGGTGATAGTCGGTAAAGAATATATTGTAGATGACTTATTTGATTTGATAAAAGGTATAGCCGGAGTAGATGAAACACAATTAAGAAGCAGACTTGGTATGGGAACATTAAAGATAGGAATAACAGCTCTTGATAGCAAAGATGGTAAGGGCATTTCTGTTCTTACATTTGATATTAAGAATCTGTTTGATCTTGATTAACTTACGTTATTGATTTAGATTAAATGCTATCTACCCCCTAAAGACTTCCCGATTGATTCGTGATTATACGGATTGGTCGGGAAGTTTTTTTAATATTAAAATATATTTATAATTTAAAATGTAAATATATATTGACATCAATATATTATAATGTTATTATATCAACACGAAATAACGCAACGCGAAAAGGATGGCGAGGAGTATTTTTAGTAGAAGAGAGTGCTTGATGAGATATGGAATACCCAAGAAGGATTTACTTACAAAGTTTACAGAAGAGGAATACAACGAAGCACTATCTAAGATGAAGACTATGTAACAGATGAGACAATCCAATCGAATCAAAGATATATAAGAACGGTTCGATTGGATATTTTTTACAATGTATATATATTTATAATTGCTATTGTATACGAGAATGGAACATAGCTACAGAATTAAAATATAACTAAATTAACAAGAAGAGGAAGTGATATTTATTGTACAGTAGCGTATTGAGTGGTGTTTTACATGGGCTAAAGGCTGAGATTGTGCATGTGGAAGTTGATGTGGGGAATGGACTTCCAAGCTTTGAGATGAGTGGTTTCTTAAGCAATGAAGTGAAGGAGGCAAGGGAGAGAGTAAAGGTTGCTATACGCAACTCAGGTTATGAACTGCCGCCGCAGAGGATTGTTGTTAATATTTCTCCGGCTGATATAAGAAAGAGTGGAACAGGGTTTGACCTGCCTATTGCACTGGCGATTCTTGCGGCGAATGGACTGGTTGATGAGGTTAATCTTGATAAGACAGTAGTTCTTGGCGAATTGAGTCTGGATGGAAGCATTAACGGTGTGAGAGGTGTATTGCCCTGTGTATGTGCAGCGAAAGAAGAAGGCATTGAGAAGATACTTATACCAGATATTAATGTTAATGAGGGAAAGATTGTTGATTCCATGCATGTAATAGCTGCTGACAGCTTAAGAAATGCAGTCAGATGTATTAATGATGGCATTATAGATAATGAAGGAAATGCTATACCAGCTAAAAGACTGGCTAACAGATGTGCGGCACTTGATTATGCTGATATCAGGGGACAGCACGCTGCCAAGAGGGCTACTATGATAGCTGTTGCCGGCATGCATAATATTATGTATATGGGACCGCCGGGGAGTGGTAAGACTATGATGGCAAAGCGGATACCAACGATTATGCCGGATATGACATTTGAAGAGAAACTGGAACTTACTAATATATACAGTGTTGAGGGGCAGCTTGGAGATTGTGGTGGATTAATGAAAGAAAGACCTTTTCGGGCTCCATATCATAATGTGACAAGAAGTGCATTCTTTGGCGGTGGAATGTACCCAAGACCGGGAGAGATAACGCTTGCCGGGAAAGGGGTGCTGTTTCTTGATGAGATGACTGAATTCAAGCCGGATATACTAGAAGGGTTAAGACAGCCGTTAGAAGACAGGAACATTACTATTGTAAGAATGGGAAGGTCTTATACATATCCAGCAGATTTTATGCTTGTAGGAGCTATGAATCCCTGCAAATGTGGTTATTACCCGGACAGAAACAGGTGTAACTGTTCTGAACAGGAAGTTAAAAGATTTATGGGGAAAATAAGCATGCCACTGTGGGACAGATTTGATATGTGTATTAAGACAGAGGAGATTGGTTATGAGCAGTTAGGGGATAAGAATCATGGTGATACTCTTGATTCTTCATATATGAAGCAGGCAGTTGACAGAGCCAGAGCTGCTCAGATTAAGAGGTTTAATGGCAGGGATATTATGTACAATTCACAGATGGGTGGAAAGGAGATTGAGGAATTCTGTGGACTTGGAAAAGAGGAAGAACAGTTAATAGGACGTATATTTACAAGAAAACATATAACCGCCAGAGGATATCATAAGATATTAAAGACGGCAAGAACAATTGCTGATATTGAGGGGAATGACAAGATTAGCTCAGCTAATATCAGTGAAGCGTTCTATTACCGGGGAATACCGGAGGTTGCAATTCATTAAATGGGAGAGAAGTATTGAGAGAAGATTATTATTGGTATTGGGTGAATAATATTGTTGGGATGTCTAATGCAAAGCTTAAGAAACTATTTGCTGTGTTTGATACACCAGAGGAGATATATAAGGCTTCTGACAGATTATTGGAGAGTGTGAATGATATCAGGATGTCTGATATTATGGCAATTAAAGAATCACGGAAAGATGATTATATATACAGGCAGTATTCTGATATTGAAAAACAGGGGATAAGATTCACATATCCGGGTCAGATTAATTATCCGGATAAGCTGCTTAATATATATGATTATCCATATATTCTGTATTATAAAGGAAGACTGCCGGACACAGATAAGCCGTCAGTTGCTATTGTTGGAGCGCGTAACTGCACTGAATATGGAAGGATGATTGCACAGCATTTTGGAGAGAACTTTGCAGGAATGGGGTTACAGGTTATAAGCGGGATGGCACTTGGAATAGATGCAGCTGCACAGAAAGGTGCAATTAAGAATGGAGGCTATAGTCTTGCTGTTCTTGGCTGTGGAGTTGATATATGCTATCCGAGAACTAATATTGAATTATATACACATCTGAATGATTGCGGAGGAATAATTTCGGAGTATCCACCGGGTACAGCACCGAGGGCAGGATTATTTCCTATGAGAAACAGGATAATAAGTGCTATGGCTGATGCACTGGTTGTTGTTGAAGCAAGACAGAAAAGCGGTTCACTTATAACGGCGGATCAGGCTTTGGAACAGAACAGGGATGTATATGTTGTCCCCGGACGAATTGGTGATGCATTGTCAGAAGGGTGTCTTAAGCTTATAAAAGAAGGGGCTCAGGTTATTACTTCCCCAATGGATATTATGGCGACAAAGTCGATTGAACTTTATTATAATAGACGCCAGATTACTGATGAAAAAAGAAATAATTTGAATACTAACAGTATATTTGATGATGGTTTTAAAAAATCAGGGCTTGCAAGCCCTAAAAATATGGTGTATAGTCAAATCAATTTGTTTCCAGTCAGTCTGGAGACAATTATTAATAATTCTGGAATAAGTCTTGTAGAGGCGGAGGGGATTCTGCTTGAATTGGAGTTGGATGGACTTATAGAAGAAGTTTCTAAGAATTATTATATAAGGAAGCATATTTGATTTGGAGGGCTATTAATGCATAAGTATTTGGTTATAGTGGAGTCACCTGCCAAGGTAAAGACTATCAGTAAATTCCTTGGGGCAAACTACAAGGTAATGGCATCACAGGGACATGTAAGAGATCTTCCTAAAAGCCAGATGGGTGTAGATATTGAACATGATTATGAACCTAAGTATATTACTATCAGGGGAAAAGGTGATATACTTGCAGCTTTAAGAAAGGAAGCAAAGAAAGCAGATAAAGTATATCTCGCAACCGATCCCGACCGCGAAGGAGAAGCTATTTCATGGCATCTTGCAGCGGCACTTAAGTTAGAAGATAAAGATATATACAGAATAACATTTAACGAGATTACTAAGAATGCTGTTAAGGCTTCTCTTAAAGAAGCAAGAAAGATTGATATGAATCTTGTTGATGCACAGCAGGCAAGAAGAGTGCTTGACCGTGTTGTTGGTTATGGTATAAGTCCACTTTTATGGGCTAAGATTAAAAGAGGTCTTAGTGCCGGACGTGTCCAGTCTGTTGCTTTGAGAATGATATGTGACAGAGAGAATGAAATAGATGCATTTATTCCAGAAGAATACTGGTCTATGGAGGCAACTCTTAATATTAAGGGTGAGAAGAAACCGCTTGTTGCTAAGTTCTATGGTGATAAGAATGGAAAGATAGACATCAGCAATCAGGAACAGATGCAGAAGATTCTTGATAAGGTTAAGAAGAGTGATTTCGGAATAGAGAGTATTAAGAAGAGCGAGAAGGTTAAGAAGTCACCATTGCCATTTACAACAAGTACACTTCAGCAGGAAGCTGCCAAGACTCTTAATATGTCAACTAAGAGAACTATGAATATTGCACAGCAGCTCTATGAAGGTGTTGATATTAAAGGCAGAGGCACTATAGGTCTTATCACATATTTAAGAACTGATTCTACAAGGGTTGCAGATGAGGCAAAAGTATCATCTAAAGAATACATCGGCGAGAATTATGGGGAGAAGTATCTTCCACAGCAAGTTAGCGCTAAGAAGGATGATAAGAAGATTCAGGATGCGCACGAAGCAATAAGACCAACTGACCTGACACTTTCACCGGCAGTTGTAAAGGAATCTTTACAGAGAGACCAGTTCAGATTATACCAGCTTATCTGGAAGAGATTTGTTGCGAGCCAGATGGCACCGGCTGTATATGAGACAACATCTGTAAGAATTGCAGCAGGAGAATATATATTCACTGTAGCAGCTTCTAAGGTTATGTTTGATGGTTTTATGTCAGTATATAAGAATGAAGATGATGCTGAAGCAACTAATACTCTTGCTAAGGGCTTGGATGAGAATTCAGTGCTTACGCTTGATGATGTTAATGGAATACAGCATTTTACACAGCCACCGGCACATTTTACAGAAGCTTCTTTAGTAAAGGCATTAGAGGAGCAGGGGATTGGACGACCAAGTACTTATGCACCTACAATATCTACAATTATTGCAAGACATTATGTTATCAAAGAGAATAAGAACCTTTATATATCAGAGCTTGGTAATGCAGTTAATAATATAATGCTGACAGCTTTCCCTACTATTGTAGACGTTAAGTTCACAGCTAATATGGAATCATTGCTTGATGGTGTTGCCGAAGGAACTGTTGAGTGGAAAGAGATAATAAGAAACTTCTATCCAGACCTTAAGATAGCTATTGATGAGGCTGAGAAGGAGCTTGAGCATGTTAAGATTGAAGATGAAGTAACTGATGTTATCTGTGACAAATGTGGAAGAAACATGGTTATCAAATATGGTCCACATGGCAAGTTTTTAGGATGCCCTGGCTTTCCGGAGTGTCATAATACTAAGCCATATCTTGAGAAGATAGGTGTTGCATGTCCTAAGTGTGGTAAGGATGTTATACTTAAGAAGACTAAGAAGGGAAGAATGTTCTACGGATGTGAGGGATATCCCGAATGTGATTTCGTTTCATGGCAGAGACCATCAGACAAGAAGTGTCCTAAGTGTGGCGGTTATATGATAGAGAAGGGTAATAAGCTTGTGTGTGCTGATGAAACATGCGGTTATGTAGAAGCTAAGAATGATAAAGAACAATAGTACATGAAATACGTGGAATTGTTGTTTTAGAAGAAGGATGGGAGATTTACAATGAGTGTTCAGCTTCTCGATAAAACGAGAAAAATCAACAAGCTGCTCCACAATAATCATTCAGACAGAGTTGAGTTTAATGATATCTGTGAGGTGTTAAGTGGGATTCTTGAGTCTAATATTATGGTAATAAGCCAGAAGGGTAAGATTCTTGGAGCAGCTGTATATAGTGGAATAGATAAGATAGGAGAATTAATAACTGCTGATGTAGGCGGATTTGTGGATAAAATGCTTAATGAAAGACTTCTTGGTGTATTATCTACTAAAGAGAACGTCAATCTGCTAACACTTGGATTCTCAAGTGGCAATGAACGTAAGTTCAAGGCTCTGATAGCACCAGTAGATATCGCAGGAGAGCGTCTCGGTACATTATTCATGTATAAATGTATTGCTGATTATGATATTGATGATATTATTCTCTGCGAATATGGTGCAACAGTAGTTGGTCTGGAGATGATGAACTCTGTAAGCAATGAGAATGCAGAGGATGAGCGTAATAAGAAAATTGTCAAGTCAGCAATAAAGACATTGTCAGCATCAGAACTACAGGCAGTCAAAGCTGTATTTGCAGAGATGGACGGAACAGAAGGAATTCTTGTTGCAAGCCGAATAGCAGACAATACAGGGATTACACGTTCTGTTATTGTTAATGCGTTAAAGAAGTTCGACAGTGCAGGTGTTATATCAACCAGATCTTCAGGAATGAAGGGAACTAAGATTAAAGTTCTTAATGAAGTTGTGTTTGACGAATTAAGGAAAATAGATAACTGATATTAATGCATTAAATATTGTAATAATATTGAATAAAAAGTACTTGCAATATAATTAATGCTTTGATATAATACGCTTTGTGTGAAAAAGCATGCAGGCGGATTTTACGGCTGGTGCCGGTATACGCGCCGGTGGCCGCAAGAGGTGAAGTTTGCAAAAGATTAATTAACCAATGGAGGTATTAAAATGAGCGTAATTTCAATGAAACAGTTACTTGAGGCAGGTGTTCATTTCGGAC
>OJMG01000974.1_pt1 | contig 27647 bp, 27 predicted proteins | sample 1597141 | NCBI WGS metagenome assembly OJMG01 (sample SAMEA2452119, study PRJEB22498) | human gut metagenome | biome: human feces; feature: human gut; material: feces | place: Australia | collected 2012 | reverse complement strand
ACACATCACGCTGCACCCGCGCATCGGAAAACAACAATATAAAGGCAACGTCGATTTGGATATGTTCCAACAGTTCTACGACGAATGCCGGCTGCCGCTTATCTACAACGGCGACCTTTGCACACTTGAAGACATACGCCAACTCCACATCCGTATTCCAAAACTGAAAGGCATTATGCTCGGGCGCGGACTGCTTGCCAATCCGGCTTTGGCACTCGAATACCGTAATGGCCAAGCAATAGACAACCGGGAACTGCTGAACCGTACAGCCGACATGCTCCGACAAATCCGCGACCAGTACAGCAAAACCATAGAAGGCGGCGATGCCCAGCTATTGCAAAAACTGAAAACCGCATGGGAATACCTCCTTCCCGACCTCGACAAAAAGCTCCGCAAAGCCATCCTCAAAACCTCTACCCTCACCGCCTACGACTCCGCCGTCGCAACGGCACTAAGATAAAAACAACGCTCCCGACGATGATTCCTCGGGAGCGTTTCTTATGTTACGACAAACAATAGTTACAATATCACTTTAAACACTTCGGCTCCTAATTTAACAATATACAAACCTCTTGTTGTCAGCTCGAGTGTTTGAACGCCACTATTCAGTTCTGCCGAATAAACAAGTTGACCGCCCAACGAATACACAGCAACCGGCACAGACTGTTGAACATCAAACACCAATGACATTCCGCTCGCATATACCTTATTACCAGTAGAAAGGGCATCTATGCTTGAATTCATCTGTACATCTACCAATTCTGAATATTCGGAATAAACAGTAGGACCCCAAATACCTTCTTCATCCAACGACCACGACCAAGCAGCAACAGCATATTGATATACATTTCCTTCAGTCAGTTGCAGTTCGTCAAAACGATAGCTTGTAAGGTCTTCGCCCTCCAATTCCAGACTTGCCACAGATGTTGTGCATACATCACCCGCCTTCAATTGTTGAGTAACAAAAATATCATCAATCAGCAATTGACTGTCTCCAGAGAAAGTAATGACAAAATGAGTAGCATCCGAACCGTTCTCGAACGATACAACACCCGATTGCGCACCATCCGCTTCCAACACAAAGGATTGGCGCACCGATTCCTCGCCTTTATAACTGTCAACATACACCTCATCGCCTTTCTTTCCATACACATTCAATTTGACAGAATAACGTCCATCTCCAAGTGACAAATCCATATCAGGAGAAGTCAGCATACCAAAATCCCCATAATCTTTCCAGAAATTATCCAAACCAATCATACCCTTTACCGTACAGCCCTGATTGATAAGCCAACCCGGCATTTTAGCATAATCGTTCAAATCTGTATCATAAAACATTTGCGGCCAATCAAGTGTGCCGTCCTCTATTTTCTCAAAATCCTCATGCAGCATTTCAAAATCCTCATCGCCCTGAGCCGTATGTTTCAAGAAAAGACGGACACAATAACCTTGGGCACGATATACCGGATTCCAGTTAGCGGTAAATCCAGTTGCCGTCACGTCTGTTGCAGGAAGCACCTCCGGCGTTTCCATAGATGTAATAGGAACAAACACCTCAATCGGATCCGATTCCACAGACACATACTTTTCATTCTTTGCTTTCACGCAATAAAAATATTTACCGCCTTTCACCGTACCCTCTACTGTCAGGAAATTGTCAGTGGTTTCTTTGTCCTCAAACAAATAAACCCGATTTTCACCCTCCATACTATATACAGAAACCAAATAGCTTGTTGCCGTAAAGACCTTATCCCATTGCGCTGTAAAATGCGTAAAGTCTACATCACGGGGAGCATGAACAATCGGAGCGGAAATTCCATATACATCCTGCTCAATAGAACAGTCATCAAAGAACCATTCTTCCGATTCTGACGCAAACTGTACGCAAGCCACATGGTTGCCGAATGCGTTGTGCTGAAAGTTCATTTCATATTCCGCCCACTCGTCTGTAATCGTTACAGTCTGACGCATATAATAGTTTGAACTCCATTTATCATACAAAAAACCATGCACAACAGCCGTTGCACCCGAAACGGCTTTAGCCTTAAAACGTACCACAAAATTTCCATCATCCAAGCGAACATCCGTCAAAGGAGTCATAATGTAGCCTGAACCCTCATAGGTTTCACCATAATCATCCTCAAACATACACGGACGCAAAGCAATTGAGCCTCCCGCCTGATGCACGCCACGGCCATACCATTGTATTCCATTTGTGTATTCCATTGGAATTTTTCCATCCATCGAAGAAATTTCCTCGGCCTCAGGTTCTGCCTCACTTCCCGCTGCCATTAAAGAAAAATCCTCACTGACCAAAGTCATCAACTCACCCTTAACAGTTGCCTTCAACTGAAACAGCCCCATACAAACAAGGACAATCAAAACAAGTGTTTTTCTCATCATATCCATATTTTTTTCAAGTTTCCCAAATGTATAAATTACATATAAATATTCCAAATTTTCAACAATAAAATGCGACATTCTCATAACAATTCTTAAAGACATCACAAGCATACACCACTTAATCAAAATAAAAAAGCCGGAGCAATACTCCGGCTTGGTACCTCCGCCGAGAATCGAACTCGGATCTAAAGTTTAGGAAACTTCTATTTATTGCTGATTATCAGCTTATTACACATATTGGTATTCCAATTTGGTATTCTATCTCATTTGAACATCGCAAAATTAATGAAAAATCTCAATATCTATGTAACTTCTATCAACAATCCATGAAGCAACCTCTCATACATCACCAAACGGTTTTGTAAAAAATTCTGGGAAAAATTAGCCTACACATCACAACGAATTTGGTTTTCCGATATTTTTTTGGTATATTTGAATTGTAACATAGAAAAAAACGAACTGATAGTACGTTAATCCTTATCAAAGGGAATGTGCTATCTTTTTTATTTTTAATATAATATAAAATTTAGATGATTAAGATGAATGTAGAATACCAATTTACGTCTGTTCCTACAAAGTTGATGATATTATTGGATATCAACTGTAGAAGTATGTTATTCACCCTTTGTCAATTAGCTAGTCACTATGCCGATGATAGCGGCAGATTCTTCCGCACGAATGCCGATTTAGCAACAGAAAGCAGACTAAGCCAAAAGCTCGTCATTGCAACTTTAGACACATTATATACACATGGCATTATTGAAATTTGGAGTGTCGGCAAAGGAAAAGGCAAGCATGCTAATTACTTTAGATTGAACGTTGAAAGAATAAAAGAATTTGAAAACCTAAGCATGGATGAGTTAAAGAATCCAGACTTACAGATTCCAACGGTTGATTATCGTGCTAAGGGTTATTCACCAAGTTACTTGCAGAAAGATACTCCAAATGTTTCCCAAGAATTATCAGAAGAAATTCCCGAAGATTTCCCTAAAATTTCCCAAATTACCAACAATATAAATAATATAGAAAATATAGATAATGAAGATAATATAAATAATAAAGAAATAGAAAATAGTAATATATATAATATAGAAGATGAGTATAACAAAAGGATTAATGAATTATTAAAAGGAGGAATGAAGGTTGAGAATATGCTAATTAACTTAGCCAAAGAAGATTGGGGATGTTTCAAATTCTTTAAAGGTAGATTAAAACAGAATGAAGACTTCAAACCACACTATAGGAGATTGTTACCTTTAATTAATGATTTGATTCAAGATTATGAACCTAGTTAATTTATTTGCCTAAAAGTAGTTACTTTCTTTCTCTATATGATATTTATAATTAGAAGTAGCTTTATTGTTACTTCAATAATAAGTTAAGTAATAGAGTAAGGTATGAACACAATAATACTTCAACTAAAGAAAAAAATAGAAGAACTTCAAGAACTTATAACGAGATTAGAACAGCCTCAACCTCTAAGTTATGTCAACCTATCTGACGGCAACAACGAGGAAAAGATGTTTAGAATAACTGAACAGATAGCTCAATACAACATCAACATCCTTCCAACACCAAAGGATTCTCAGCTGGTTCGATGTGCATTAGTCTATGAGTTTGGAGACAAAGGACTTAAGTATTGGCATATTATAAGAGCCAATGCTGATAATTATGATGAGACGGAGCAGACCAATAGATATTTATATCTACTGAAAAAGAAAGATTGTATAAAGCTAAACTTTGGAGTTGTCATAAACCGATACAAAGCGGCTATAGACCTATATAATAATAACTTAAAAAATAAAGAACATGGATACAATTAAACAAAGCATTGAACGAAGCGGAAACCTTAATCCAATGTACGGTAAGAGACAATCATTGGAGACCAAACGAAAAATCAGTGATAGTCAAAAGAGAAGATACGCAGCCATCAGAAAGGCAATTAGAGAGCAAGACATATTGCGATTCGCCCAAACGGACGATGAGGCAAGAAAGGAGCTTATACACCAACTGTTAGTGAATAATAACATATCATTTGAGAATGTCCAACAAGCAGTGAATTTTATTGCGATATTACTCGGAAAGGAACGCATTCAGGAGATAGTCAAGGACGAGATAAATAAGTTACTAGCGGATGACACGGGCTGTAGGATGCAAAACATGTAATTCTGCATAACCTTCTAATAATCAAGAACAGAAAACCGTTTACCGTTTATTCTGCCTCTTGTTTTTTTCTTCCTCTTGTTGATGGTTTAGTATATATCTTGCCCTTCCTAATTATACACATTTTATTCTCGTAGACTTGTGGCGCATTAACCGATAGCTTGCTAAAGTAATTATTCAGAGAGGCCTTACTGATTCCAAGTTCTTCGGCTGTATGCTTATCATACATTGAGGCTGGTGAGCCATAATATTCATGCACACCATTTAATTCCAAGTGGATTATAGTTCTATATTCTTCCATTTCTATATATTTTTCACAAAGTTACTATGAATATTATCTATTTTAAAATAGAATCATATTTTTAACTGGGTTTAACGATAAATATTATTCTAATTAAAATAGAATAATTATCTTTGTGATATAATAATTGAAATGAGTATTAACAGTCAAAATTTAAAACGATATGAAGGCAATTCAAATCAATAGTTCAAATGTGGTAGCAACAGCAGTTAAGTGTATGTCGCATGATATGGATGAGGCTACATCAGTAAGTAAGGGCATGATGGCAGAAACCTTAAAAAAACGCATGATGAGAGGTGAGGTCGTAAGATTCTGTTATGAAAAGCTAGACGGCACAATCCGTTATGCTGTTGGAACACTACAGTCAGATGCCGTCAAAGCAAATATAGAAGGTACAGGCATCCCAAAACGATTCTTCGGGATGTTCGCTTATATAGACCTCCAAAAGATGCAATGGAGAGGGTTCAAGGTTGAGAAACTAATTGGAATTGTTGATTGATAGGTGAGGCAATCCCACCTATTTTGCTCTTATATTATCCTATTTTAAATATAATCATATTTTTAACTGGATTTAACGCAAAATATTATCCTATTTAAAATAGAGTAATTATCTTTGTACCGTAATCAAAAAGCAAGAAGATATGAGCACTACAGAGATAATCAATAAGGCACTAGCAGTTATGGACAGCCAAGATTGGTATTGGTATATGACAGACTACCAGTATCAAGAAATGAAGCAAAAAGCATACAACTCAATGCGCTACTTCGTTGAATTGGTTGCTTCCATCAATGATGCAACAATTAGAAGCGCAATGAGAGAACTTTGGACAAGAACCTACGACTACATGATGCTATATGCTCCTATGAGCCAAGCTACAGAAGCTGAAAAAGCAGCATACAAAACAAAAAAAGCAGAATTGATGGCTGTTATCCTTCCATCATATAATATGGCAGCTTAATATGGAAACGGCAATGTATATAATGAGGATATTGAAAAGTCAGTTAATGATTGTATGGTCGTGGGGATTTAATTCCCCCAAGGCAATAGCCAACGGACTTAGATTCAAAGTTCAAGGTTTCAAGTTCAAAGGTACTGTAGAAGTCGTATATAATGAAGGAACTGATTTGTTTGATATTTCATTCGTTAAACGTGGTGAGATTGTTGAGGTTGTTGAAGGTATCTATATAGACCAGCTTGTTAATGTTATTGACAGCCAAGTTGAGAAGGTGAATAATTACAACGAACGTGTTGAGGCTGAATATTCACTTCTTTAGATTAGTGGTTATAGCTTGATAATCAGCAGCCTCATAAAATAAGAGGCTGCAATATATTCACTTACATATCAATAAACTTAAAACTGAAAATTATGAGCGTTAAGAATAGTACAACTGTAGCGGATTATATCGAATGGGACAAGGCGGCGAACTTGGTGCATAGATTATTCAATGATGGTGAATATCGTATGTCATTGCTTATTGGGTGTGGCATCTTCTTTGGATTGCGTATTTCTGACATTTTGCAGCTTACTTGGGAAATGTTATTATCTGATAAGTCTTTTGAGCTGATTGAAAAGAAAACAAAGAAGCATAGAGAGATTAGAATCAATTCTAACTTTCAAAAGCATGTACAAAAGTGCTATGAAGCTCTCAGTATAACAGACAAGTCGGAAAAGTGCTTTATAAGCCGTAAGAACAGTGTTTATAGCATCCAGAGAATCAATGTATTATTAAAAGGAATCAAGGCTAAATACGGCTTAAAATCAGTCAAGAACTTTAGTTCACATTCCCTCAGAAAGACATTTGGACGGCATGTCTATGAAATGTCAGATAGTAATGGAGAAATGGCTTTAGTTATGCTCTCAGAACTGTTTAATCATTCAAATATAGCAATAACGAAACGTTATCTTGGATTGAGACGAGAAGAAATATTACATTGCTATGATTTATTAAAATTCTAATTATCAAACTCTTTTTATATTAATATAATTTCTTAAATTTGCAAAAAACAATAAAAAAACAATTGCCTATGTAAATAATGAATTAAAGACATATAATAAATTGAGCGTTAGCTACATTCCGCATTCATGAAATCGCCAAATTAAATGAAACAGTCAGGAATCGAGGCTAATGCTCACGTCTGTATATAGGCGTGGGCTATCTTCGTATATGACTGTGCGGTGTTTGGCGATACCGTTGAATGCGTATTGAAGTTTTGGTCCACGCTTTTTTATTGTCTCAATAAAATTATAGGACTACCAATGATTAAGTACTCACATTATTTTAATGGTTAGGATATTTATGTTGTCTTATGTAACTTCTGAACTATTGATTACCTCAAAAGTTGCAAGCATAAACTTAAACAGTTTAAAATGATGTACTCTCCTATACATCTGTATTCTAGTGTCTTACATAGAGAAGTCGGATACAGAATAAATTTGTTTACACATTATTTGTTTACACAGAAATATATCAAATCTAAAATGAAAACTATAAAAATCACAACAATCCTAACAATCTTTGCTATAAGTTTTTTAATGGTTGGATGTGGACCATCGAATACTGACAAAATCATCGGAACATACGAGTTTCAAATTTACATTCCTAATATGGATGATGTGGTGACTGGTTATTCTTACAATGGTTTTTCAAGAGAAAGAAGACAAGTAGGAACAATAACAGGAGTCGACTACCTAGTCGTAAATTCTAATATGGAGGTGATAAAAATAGACCCAGAAAATTTTAGAACTTATATAGGCGAAGTCGACGAAGTTGACGATGGCGTTTTTACAGTAAAATGCTCCAATGGAGATGGAGAATTTGGGAATGGTTATACTTTATATCGTTCTGGTGATGAAATTGGTAGAGCAGGAAATTCATATGGTGGATACGATATATTTGTCGTAGATACTAAAACACGCAGAGTATATGAATCTATATCAGACTATAAAAACAGAGATATAAGTGACGTTGAATATATTATGTACAGCAACTTCAGTCCTAATGCAAAAACTTCCAATACAACAGGATGGAAGAAGGATTATTTTGATTCATATAGAAATCGGTATTAAAACGATACTGCAAATCACAAGAAACTAGGCTTTAGAAAATTATAAACAATAAAAAACAATTGCCTATGTAACATGACCATCTAAAAGACATAAAGATAAAAAAGCGTTAGCTACATTCCGCATTCATGAAATCGCCAAATTAAATGAAACAGTCAGGAATCGAGGCTAATGCTCACGTCTGTATATAGGCGTGGGCTATCTTCGTATATGACTGTGCGGTGTTTGGCGATACCGTTGAATGCGTATTGAAGTTTTGGTCCACGCTTTTTTATTGTCTCAATAAAATTATAGGACTACCAATGATTAAGTACCCACATTATTTTAATGACTAGGATGTCTATCTTGTCTTAAGTAACTTCTGAACTATTGATTACCTCAAAAGTTGCAGGCATATACTTAAACAGCTTAAAATGATGTACTCTCCTATACATCTGTATTCTGATGCTTTACATAGGGAAGTCGAATACAGAATAGATTTATTTACATTTTTTACGGAAATATATCAATTTTAAAAATTCTAAAATGAAAACTATAAAAATTACAACAATCCTAACAATCTTTGCTATAAGTTATGTAATGGTTGGATGTGGACTATCCAATGCTGATAAAAATGAGAACGAACAAGTTTTTACACCATCCCCAAATAAAGAAAATTACAGTAATTCTTACGATGATTCTAATAGCGACAATGGACTTCCATCATACCCATGTGAAATGTGTGGTGGCAGTGGAAAGATTGAACAAAAAGGAGGTGGTATGGTATTGGATTATATGAACTGTCCTTCTTGCGGCGGTTCAGGTGTAATATATAAAGCATACTAGCAATAAGACAATATGGAAACCCATACTCACTTTTACACTGAAGTGAATATTGAAATATGAGCTTAAATAGCTTATAATAAATTATTTACATAGGAAATCTAATATGTGGCGCAAAATGGATATTCACTTTTATCTGTTTTGCGCTATTTTTGTGTATTGTAGTTGATTATAATTTCATATATTTGTATCAATCTTGATTTTTATATCAACATGAAGGAAATAGATAATATAAGGAGATATATGGATGAGGCTCACATGAGCCAAAGGGAACTGTCTCAGAAAAGTGGTATAGCCCATGAAACAATATCCAAAATTCTAAATGAGAAATATCCTCTTAGCCATAAGTTGTTAGTGAAGATTGCAAATGGATTGAATATTCCTATATCAGAGCTTATGGAAGATGCTATAACTCCTATCACTGTTGGGGTACAAGGGTATATAGAGTATGATAATGAGATAATCAAAATTAAGTCCTTTCGTCAGCTCCAAAAGTTAGTGCAACAAATAGAGTATGAGACTAGCATTCTACCAAAACAAGTGAAGGAAATCAAAGCTCTAAATGAGAAGAATCGAAAGTTGATTAAAAATTCAATAGACGAAAATAGTTATGAATTTAATATCAACGACTTTGAACTGATTCAAACACATGATGCAACTAAGGTAGATTGTTGGGCTTTCAAGACTGCATCCGACAGCAAGGACGGTATAATATTAGACTTGGGAAATCAATGTTCGGGTTATCCGTTTAGCCTGCATGGACACATGTTCTATACTTCTGAATCGGCTTATCTCTGCGGTCAATTTTCGCACAATACAGAAGAACATAAACGCATTCAGTATCAGCTGTTATATGAAAAGAATGGTTATACTGCAAAAAAGAAAGTGAAGAATACCAACAAAGCATTAATAAGAGCCGATTGGGATTCATTCAGAACTGAATGGATGCTGTATGTGATATGGGCAAAATGCCAAAATCGTAATTTCGCGGAAAAATTAAAATCGCTTCCCCCAAACGCAATTATAATCGAAAATAGCACAACCATACATGAGGGGACAAGTTCATTATGGGGATGCAAGAACAAAGAACTTGAAGAGGCTAGGGATAAGGTAGAGCGTTACACTACCTTACAATATATGAAGAAGGAGCAACACGGAAAAATTAAAATGAACAACCAAGAACTAAATTCATTAATTCAATCAGAAAGGGATAAGATTCAATATATTGGGACTTACTCAAACGGCAAAAATTATATGGGTAAAATATTGAAACGCTGCCAATTAGCATTACTGAACAATACAGAACCAGATATTAATTATGAGTTGTTACGGTCAAAAAGGATATATCTATTTGGGGAATTATTGAATTTTTAATTGGGCTTAAATCATAAAAGAGCTACATAAGTCTATATTAGACTCACGTAGCTCTTTTATTAGCAGAGTTGGTATGTTACAAAAGCTTCATTGCAACTTTTCGAGTTTCTTCTTTTACGGTTACGAGTTCTCCTAAATTACTTAATGTGAATCCGTTATCCTGCATAAAGGAACGGCATTTACGGATTATCTGTCGTTTGGCTCTTTCATTAACTTTTTCTTTTTCGCTATCATAATCGGTGAACCACTTTTTTCTATAATAGTCTCCATGATAGCCCCAACATTTGTTCCAATATGTTATATGTGTATGCCGATAATGAGTAACCATGTTTGCAAACCATAACATATAATCATTATTCTCAAATATAGTCATTAGGTATTCAGAGCCATCAAACCAATAATCACAGATAGGACAATATACCTTATAGTAGTCATCGTTTATTTTTTTTATCATATAATTTGACTTTAAAATATTGATTATTACTTAATTTTGATATAATCTCTAGTGCTTTATTTGGATTACTTATCATCATTATTCGCAAAGGAATTACTAAATTCTCATTACATTCATCACAGCATTTTCCCATTTTTGCTGGAAAAGCATTATTACCATAACCGTTAAAAGGTTTATTACAAATTATACATTTTTTAATATTATTCATTTTCATGTTAATATGTTTTATTAGTTATTTAATTATAGAACCTATTGGTGAGCATCCAATATCCTACTGGCTCTCAGTTGAAAGTAGGAAGTTCAACTGTTGTCTTTCGATTGATTTGCTCGGTATCTTTCGTTGACGATGCAAAGTTCTATAAAAAGAATGAGGCTAGCAGTGTACACTAATGTACTGTACTCTGTATATACACGATGTACATAAAAAAAATCCACCTAAGATATAGGTGGATTAAGACATTTATGCTAATATGTGATAGTGCTTGTTTATCTATAATGTGTCTTTCAGACCTTCAAATGGGTTATTGGTGCTCTTCCGATAAGCGGTATTGCTGTAAGATTGAGCCAGCCCATCAATTCCAAATATATTTTTTGCTCTCTCCCATTTTTTTTCTTCATTATTGCAGAGTTCAGCTAGGAATAGCGCAAGGTTTACTTTCTTGTTTATCCATTTCAAGCCATGTTGAGGCTTATCACCATTGCCTGAAAAATAGTATATAAAGTCGTTTAAATCGGTCGTTGATTCTAGATACTTGCCATCTATCAAGAAATTATAAATAGATTTGAATTGTTCTTCATTATAATCCAAGTTATAATGGGATAATTCATCTGAAACTGTATCATTATAGGAAATAAGATTTGGCTCATTCAATAGTTTTTCAAGAAATTCGCAAGCTAAAGAAATTTCCTTTCTTCTTATTATATGGTACTTTTGTTCAAAGTATGTACGTCTATTCTTATTAATATCAAAATCATAATCAAACCAATGTGATTTCTCATAGTTGGCTAAAGATTCTTTAAATTTATTGTAATATATAACTACCTTATCTCTAAATAGTGGACTTTCAACGTAGCACGCAAAGGCACATATTTCAAATCCTTTCCTCTTATAGGCAAGAACTATAGCCCACTTCTCAATGTCTAATCTTCCATTGCATAATGCATTAATATTACGATAGTAACCATTATAAATAGCATTAATAAATTTAAAAAATTTTCTTGTATCCATGATTTATGTTACTTTAAATTTTCTCTTTGCAACTCAAATATAATTCATGTAATTCATGGGCTTTTTCTTCTAGGCTCTTACCTGCATTATTAAAGATTGCCTTAATGAGCGTTCTGTCTTCTATGACATCTAATAATTGATGTTCGATTCCGTACATCATACTTCGTAACTCGTCAATATCAGATAATCCGACAAACTTAAATGCAGGGACATTAAACATTGCCAGCACTTCTTTGGCTTCTTGAATTTCGTTTTGAAATCGTTCGTCATTAGTTGGATAATGATATAACGGTTGTTTTAGTTCTTGCTCACCAAACAATTTTTTATTTTCATCTTCGTCTACATATCTGAGAATTTGAGTAGGATTATTCTTAATAGCGTTGTGAAATATCTCATATTGTACTCCATCCCTAATTTTTGTGTATCGTTCTACCATTTCTATCTCTGAATGCCCACTGTATTGCTTTATTCGATTAGCAGACCATTCACGCAGAGCCAAAAGGGTAATAAATGTTCTTCTACCCGTGTGTTGGGATAACAGTTCATATCGTTGTTTTTTTATAGACTGTACATGCGTATCATTACCGCTATGCCTTGTTATAGTTTCTTGTCCTACTATTCCCGCAGCTTTGCCAATTACCTTCATCCGTTTATTGCTATAGTCATTAGTGAATGATTGAGGCATTTGATTTTCATATTGCCTTAAAATTGTCTTAGCAAGTTCAAATATAATTCCCACTTTAATAGTCTTTCCCGTTTTCTGTTGAGTAAGCTGTATGGTTGTTATCGAATGTATTGTATCAAGATTATCTGTAATTTTTTCAATATCCGAAAAACGTTGTCCTGTTAGACATTCAAGCAAAAAAGTGGCTAGAATATCTTTATCATTTTGATTATCAACATGAGGCCAATATTCCCACAGCTTAATAATCTCATCATCCCGTAAGGCTATACCTTTTTCATTGTTTTTCGTTTTGTCTTTCTTTTCCCAAGCCCCTCTATTTTGCCATTCCAACAAAATAGAATAATCCATTAACTCATTTTCAACGGCATACTTATTTAGCATATTCCACAACTGGCTAATTTGCTTATTCACATAGCTAATAGAGAGTTTTCCATCTTTAGTCCTAGGATTATCATCAATACTAAGAAGATAGTTATAATAGTTTTTAATGTACTTTTTAGTGAAGTCATTAAATTTATTTACTGCATTATATTGGGTACAGAATTTTTCAAGATTATCAAGTGTTGATTTATAATCCTTTTTTGTACCCTCGGATATGTTTTTATCCTCATCTTTGCACTTACGCAAATATTCTATACAGTTTTCGCTCATCTTATTATATATGAATGATTTTAGTAATTCTCCACCATTTGTTATTTCTGATGGATTATCGCAAAGATACTCTTTAAATCGCGAAAATCTCTTTAGATACTCCTCTATCTTATCATTAACAAGAGAATTATTAATACGGGTTAGCTTGGGATGCTGCAAGCTGATTATAGCTTTCTGTGCTTTTTTATTCCAATGTTGAGGATAGACCTTAATCCCCGTAGATAGTCGTATCTTTTTACGATTGATATTAACAACGTAATATATTAGAGTAGGAGTTTTCTGCTTGGGAGACCGAAGATAAAAATTTCCCTTTAATTCTTCAATAAAAGTTTGCATACCATTTGAATTTAAAGATTAACACTCCGAAAATGGTATTCCAATTTGGTATTCCATTTTCGTATTCAAATGATAAATTTTGTACCTCGGAGGGGAATCGAACCCCTATCAAATGTTTAGGAAACATCTATTCTATCCGTTGAACTACCAAGGCATAATATATTTATTTCCCCAAAACATACCCTCCACATTTTAGGAAACTTCTATTCTATCCGTTGAACTACAGAGGCATGATTATGTTTCTTCGGCTTCTTTCCATGCGGCATTTCGCATGAGAATCGGCTTTTGGAGTCACAAAGATAGTGTTTTCTGTCTGCTACACAAAATTTGGCGGACTATTTCTCTTGTGGTTCTTCCTCCTGATTTTCGGGTTCAATCACAAAAATCGAGAAATTGACACTGCCGTAAACGCGGTGTTCGGAAAAATGAGGAAGCGACGAGAAATCGTAATTCTTCGAATGTTCGATGATGAACATGGAGCCTTCCTTCAACATCCCGGAATTCAGCACCAGTTCGGGAATCTCGCCAAATCGGGGCAAATCGTAGGGAGGGTCGGCAAAAATAATGTCATACTGCGCACGCGAAGCCTCGATGAACTTGAACACGTCGCCCTTGATAAGGGTCAGGTTCTTTTCGTTCAGCTCCTGTGCCACTTTGCGGATAAAATTGTACTGCGTTGAACTTTTCTCCACAGCAGTCACCGCCGCACATCCGCGTGACAGGAACTCAAAACTGATAGCTCCCGTTCCGGCAAAGAGGTCGAGCGCATGCAGGCCTTCGAAATCCCACATGTTTTCGAGTACGTTGAAAATGTTCTCGCGCGCAAAATCGGTTGTCGGACGCGCTGTTATATTTTTCGGCACATCGAAACGGCGACGGCCGTATTTTCCTCGGATTATTCGCATAACGGCAATACAATTAAATCAAACGGAGCCACCATCGCATCCTTGCCCAAGCGCAACAATTGCGCCGGGAAAATGAGCTGAATGACATTGGCTATGTATTCACGCAACTTCGGAAGCAACTGCTTGCGCACTTCCTTGTCACCCACAATGTGAAGCTCGTGCTTCAGCGGGTCAAGGCCGTTCTGCTTCCAGGCGTTCATCAGGAAATAGAACGCATCGTCGACAGTCTTATAGGCAAAATAGTTGGCACACACCACCTGACGGTTTTTCATCACCACCACTTCCGCCTTTCCTTCGTTCAGAAAGACATACATCTTAGAGCCTCCGTAATTATCCTTGCGGCGGAAATACTTTACTATCGGAGTAAGGAAATGATTGACAGGGGGATTATAGAACGTGCGGCGCAAAAATGCTTCTACTGCCGAATCTACACCATAGACCACCGACAGACCGGCATCGGCAATACGGTCGACCAACACGGTTTCATCGCTTTCCGGATACAGGAAACGGAAATAACGCTCGCATTCCTGCCGATTTCCCTGGCAAGAAAATTCATCGGGAACCAGAACAAAATGCGACGACTCCACTAAAAACTGTACCCGCTCATACTGCAACAGAAAAAAGTTGTTGTCGTAGACGGCTGCTTCCAGTTCCTTCAGGTAGTTGTTCGTCGTATTCGGATAGTAGATAGTGCCATGAATCAACGAATTGTCCTCCAATCGGCTGTAAAGCGCATATTGCAGACGCTTGTCGGACAGGCGCACGGAAAGCGACCACACCTCGGGGTGCAGTATTTCTATTTTTCTTTCTTCATTTCCGTCTGCCATTGTGTCGACTCTTTTTGGTTGTAAGCACAAAGTTACGAATAATTTTGCAATCTGCGGCTATGGCAAATTCATTTTGAACGACAGCATCAGTCCGCGCGGAATGTTGAGCGTCAACGGGAAACGGTCGGAAATATAGTCGGCATAGTCATGGGGAATAAAGCAGTACTCATGCAGTTCCACACCGAAATCCACGAGATTATAACCATAAAGCTGTACTTCAAACGGATATTTGCGGGCTATCTTGCCTCGATAAGTGGCTTTCACATCAACATTATAGAAAGCATCTTCCCGACAGCCAAAATCGCCGGTCATCGGATTAATGCCTCGGGTGTCGCGCCGCCACATGGCCAACTGCGTATTGCCGTCGGCATCAGTCAAGGTACGTGTTTCGAAATGAGAGAACGGTTGTCCGTCCTTGAATTTCACAAAGGCACTGACACTGAAATTGTCCGTTATATTGTAGGAAACCACCATTTTCGACACATAGGCACGGTCCTGGTCGTAACGTCCGATAAGTTTCGGCATGTTGTTCGGAGTTGCTGCCATTTCCGTCAGTACTCCAATATCGTTGTGCATCGGTCCATGGGCAAGCGACGATGCACCGGCTGCCATGAACGACTGCCACGAAATCGAAAAATAGAATTTCCGGTTTTCGTACTCATACTTTATCAGCGACGACATATAATAAGGTGAATTTGTCAGGAAATTAAGCGGACTATCGGTATCCATCAGTGCCGTAGGGAAATTGCCCACTTCATACTGCAATGGGCTTCCGCCATTAAGGAAATAGGCAGCATCGGCATCAGGAGTGTCACCACCAACATAATGTCCTACCGCATCGCTGTTCTTTAACGATGTCCACCATACGTTGACGTATTTTTTAAACGTATTCTGGAACGAAATTTTATGTCCTCCAAAACGGAAATACAGCGGAATGTCGATAGTATAGAAAGCCTGCTGGCGAAGGCCGTCGGCGGCTGAGTGCGAACTGCCGCCCGTAGATGCCAAATAGCCGGTACGTTCATTTTCCTGAAAGGCCTGGTCGCCGTTAAGGTCCTGCCAATAGCTGATGTCGCCCGACAAATAGTCGTCGGAGAAGAAAGTGATGTTTTCCCACGTGTACGCCACACGGTTTCGTGCCGCATTTACCTGCATCTGGAACCACGGACAAGGACGGATGTCGAAACCGGCACGGAACTGCCAGTTAGGACGCACCATCGTCTCGCCTTTCACCAGCATACCGTCGAGCGTAAAGTCAAGTCCGGCACGGAAATTAACCGCCTTGCCCAACCGCTTTTCTGCGCTCAATCCGGCAGTATTTTCCAACAACCCGCTCCAGAAAGAACGGCTCTTCCAGTCATATACATAAAGCGAACGGAACGGCTCGTCAATCATCTTCATATAGACAGGATTGCTGAATTCGCGCGATGCCGTGGAGAATCGAAGCGCCGAATTGTAACCGTCGAAACGGAAGTCGAGCCAGTCGGTCAGTTTGCGTTCATAGTTGACGGCATACGACAGTTCCGACATGTTGCCGTCGGGATACCACGGTTCGTAGCCTTCACCGTCCTGGTCTATCAAATTACGCGAAAAATCAAGGTCATTGTGGCGGATACGGTTGGTGGCAAACGTCAATCCCGAAGTATAGCGGTGGCGTTCTGTCTGCTTTTTGCCATATACCGAAAGCGAATAAGAATTGTTGCGCGCCGTCTCGTCGTAGTCGTAGTAGTTTTCTGAATAGAGATTGTCGCGCTGTGCAATGTTCAGCATATAGTTCCAGCCGTCGAACAGACGGTTCGAACGTATTGGCAGCTCACCTCTCAGGTTTATGCGGAAATAACTTTCCGGATATTCGCTGTCGATGCCCTCCTCGTTAAAATTCACATGAGTACGGCTTCCGTAATCAAGATAGAGTTGCTGCATATATTTACGATCGCCGGAAGGAATGCCGTAGTTCAGTTTCACGATGCCGGAAGCCTGCGTATGGTCGCGGTATTCAATCGGCACATAAAGCCGTTGCGTGGCAGTTTCCGATACCAGTTGCAAAAACGACTCGGCAAAGGGCGTGATTCCGCCGAGATTGCCGACGTTGAACGTAGCCGACACCGAATTGTCGACCACCGTGTCTCGGGTAAAATTAATGCGTGAACCAAAGTAGTCGATATCCAGACTATATTCCGTCATGTCAGGCTGCACCAGCGACGAGCCGACAAAGAAACGGCTGTCAGTGCGGAAACCGTCCAGATAATATTTGTTCCAACGGAAGGAATTGCCGTCCACGGAGAACATCAGACGGTCGGGCTGATTGTAGTTTCCGGCTGTTTCCAACTGATAGGTCACCCGGTCGTCGATATTGTCGAGATAATGCACAAAATCACCACCATGATAAAACTTGCGGAACATTTCACTGCTTTTATGCCCCACACCATAATCAGGCAGAGAATCTACCGCCTCCTGCGCCTGCGAAACCGACAAGCCCAAAAGACAAGCCAAGAAAAGGATGCTTTTCTTCATACACCAAGTACAACTGATAAAAAATACTACGTCATAACAAATCTGCCGTAAAGGTACAGCATTTTTATGACACTTCAGGCATCCTTTTCTTAAGTTTAACTATCTGGACATGCAACCGTTTGCCGACAGGAATCTTTTCACGCGCTCGGCATGGTTGCCGCAAAGCAATACATGATGATTCCCCAGCGGACTATGAAGGAAATACCCGGTCGGTGCATTCAACCGTACCCTTACCTGCGTACGGCACATATTCACAAAATCCGTATTTTCCACCAGTTCGCCAGAGGCCACGAAATATTCGTCCAGCCTGTCGCCTCCGCATTTCATCACAGTCACCTCTCCCAAAGGCAAATATCCCTGAATACCGACACTTATTCCCGATTCAAAATGGCTGCGTAGCGTGAAGCGCTCCGTTTGCCGCACACCGATAGTGCAGTGTGCAAACACAATTTCGTTCTTCTGCGAGTCAATCATTGAAGGGTTGGTCATAAACGAAGCCTGACCGGTAACGGCTTTCGCCACACACATTGTAAACAACGTGCGCAAATCGCCTTCACATCCTGCCACGATGCCCTCATCGTTGAGCAGTGCCAACGCCAGACAGCCGGTCGTAGCCGTTGCCCCAATCAAATCGAAACAGCTCAAAGTCAAAGCATTCAGATTCTCTTCCTCCACTATCCGCCGCAACGCCAGATACATATGTGCAGCTTTCAGCACATCGTCGTCGGTCGCTTCCTGTCGCGCACAGGCATCATTCAAAATCCGTTCGGCAATAGGACGGGCTTCGCTGTCAGCAGTTTGCTCAAAATATTCACACAACCGGGACAAAGGCACATCGACCATCTCCATACCCCAACGCGTTTTTGCCACAGCATAATCCACGCCACTGGCTATCAACCACGAAGAAGGTTTTCCGACGACTCCGACACGCATAGCCGCCAATCGTCTCAATGTCTGAAAATCAGCATAAAGCGTTTCCAGCCGTGCCACCATTTCCGCCACCGGACCATGGACAATTTCCGACTGACGCCCCTGCGAACGCAACCAAGCAGAAATTTCGAGCGAGGCCGCCAATGAGTTTTGCAAACCGTCGGCAACAAGCACAGCCTTCTGCGGCAAAACGCCTCCCATACGCGTCACCGCCTGTTCCACACCTCCGGTAGCCACAAACAGCACGCTGAAATCGTCAGCCGTCAGTTCTCCCATGTTATCAGGAGTCACCCAACGCACCTCAAACGCCCGTTTCAGTTCCGTAATAAAACCCGCATGCGCCTGCTCCACCACCGCACTGTCGTGCAGCACCGAAGCCAATGTAATCAAATGGATAGTCTTCATATTTTTCATGATTCAGAAAAGTTTCCGCAATGCGAAAAAGGACTCACTGCGAAGTAAAAATGAATTATTCAGGAAATGCAGCTTTCAAGAAAGCCGTATCTTTATTTCTTTTTATTGTCAAGTTTGAACATACGCCGCAAACGGGGCATCTGCGTAATAACCAATACTGGACCAATGCAATAGTAGTAGGAATAGAACGGCGTATCAGGATCCAAGGTATTTATCACAATCCAATCGGCAACAATCGCCGCCACAAACATAAGCAGCAGCACAACCAGGTAGTAAAGTACTATTTTTTTCATCTGCGACAAAGTTTATACACCGACGCGCCGATTAATAGCTGTAACGGAAACCGAGCGAAAGCTGGAAGTTGACATTGCGGTCTGTTCTTGCATTCGCCAACTCGCCATTGTCGAAAAAGCAAGCAGCTGTCGGTTCAGCAAAGATACCATAATTTTTTGTAATATTGAACTGTACACCGGCACCGGCCATCACCGAGAACTGCCACGGATGGTCAACCGGCGTCGTTTCGTCGCTCACATCGGGTTCATCTTTACCTGCAAACAAGGTTGTCATTTTCTCGCCTGCCACACATTTCTCGACACTGCCGCCGGCTAAAGCATACAACGTCAGATAACGGGAATCATAAAACGTATAGCTGGCACTGACCGGCACTCCCACATAGTGCAATTTCTGCTGCGTAGTATAAAAATGAGTGTCAGAACCTGAACGCCACTCGGAATTCAACTGCGTGTAGCTGATACCGGCATTCAATGCCCAACGTTTGTTAAAACGATAACGGAATGCCGCCGTATAGGTCACCGGGAAATCGTATTTGACAGTTGTCTGCTGTTCCTGCTCAATGTTTTTCGAAAGCATATTCATATAAGCCTCCTGAAACTGTGCCTTTTGCGCCGACTCGGCAACAGAGACCGTCTGCATTCCATACAAGTTTGCCCTACGCATCAGCGGAGAAAAACCGCTACGTGAAGATGACTGGGATGCGAAATTATTACAATAGGCCAAAGAAAAATCCCATCCCCTTCCGGAATTCTTCGTTGCTTTTTTACCGGCTGCCGACGAAACATTATCGTCAAAACTCATATCGGGGTCAACCAACCGCAAACGCTCCTTTCCGCTCATTTCCTTTTGCGAAGCTGTTGCAACGGCTGTCTTCTCGCTCTTTTCCGTTTGAGACTTATCAGCGTCTGCATCCGAATTTTCAACCGGTTCGCTTACAGACACAACTGCTTCTTCAAAATGCCTTGCCATTGCCACCTTTTCGCTATTCCGTTCTCGCACATGCTCACGGATATCCTGTGCAGACAAGCTGACTGATTGGTCGACAGATGTTTCTGCCGCCGGTACCGCAGAATTGTCGGCCACCACCTGCAACGGCGGAACGACAGGAACTGTCTGTTGGTCAGTAGAAAGGAAACGGAATCCGACAATTCCCACCAAACAAGCAGCGGCAGCTGCCAAACCGACATAAAGATAGCGGCGGAAACGTCCGGCGGCCTTTACATCGGGCAAGTTATTTTCAATGCGTGCCCACAAATCATCGCCGGCAGGCACCTCGTAATTCTGCAACTTGTGCTTGATTTGACTTGTCAGTTTATCATTCTTATCTCTCATTGTTCTTCACTCAGTCTGTTTTAAATATTCATTGATACGCTTTGCCAGCAAGCTCCTCGCACGAAAATACTGCGACGACGAAGAGCGCTCATTTATTCCCAGCAACTGTGCGATTTCCTTATGGCTTTTATCTTCAAACGTATAAAGGTTAAATACCGTCCGGTAGCCGTCGGGCAACTCCTGAATGAAACGCATCAGCACTTCTTCCGGAATCAAGTCCACGCTATCGACATCGACAATATCATCCTGCAGAGTGTCAATCGAAACCATCTCGTCGGAAATTTTAGCTTTCCGCAAATGTTCCAATGACGTATTGACCATTATGCGTGACAACCACGCCAACAAAGAGCCCTTACCGCGATAGGAGAATTTGTCAAATGAACCGAAAACCTGAATAAACACATCGTGCAGCACGTCTTCGGCTGTCTCGCGGTCGCCCAAATAGCGAAGTCCGATGGCGAGGAGCTTTCCCGCATACTGATTATAAAGCTCTTTACGTGACCTGTTGTCGCCACGCAAGCATCCTCTATATATCTCCTCTTCCTGTTCCATTTTCACTTCACTATAATTAAAATGCAAATTAGCACAAAATACTGCACACAAAAAAATTTTTTTATCATCCATGCAGTATTTGATGCAAACTGCAATTTAGAAAATAGAAACCGATAAAAATTTAGCATATGAACAGAACATTCTTAAACAACCTGTTATGTATGATAGCAGTCATGCTCGTGTTCTCTTCCTGCGACAAAAACGAAGAGTACCCGACCAGCTATTCTACACTTGGTGACATTGAAAATGCCAACGGCAGTGAATATTTTGTCAATTCCGACAAGGGTAACAAATTACTAATCAGCAACTATTCCAGCCTCAAGCAATTAGGAATAGAAGAAGGTGACCGCATCTTTGCCGAATTCTTCATGAATGCGACGCCGAATGAAGCATACGACGAAGTGATTGATGTGTATTACGTCTACAAAGTGCTCGTTAAGGACCCGGTAGCATTGACTACTGAAAACTCAGAGGAAGTGGCCGACGACAAAATTGACATCTACAACATGACCTGCACCGACAAATACCTGAATCTTTGGTATACATTCTTTGTAGGTGGCAGCGAAACTCATATATTGAATCTTGTGACAGTCGACGAGCCGAAAAAGGACGAAGAAGGATATGTTTACGTAGAATTCCGTCACAACTCAAAAGACGATCCAAGCCTGCATCCGTACAATGGTATCGTGTCGTTCAAGCTTGACAAGCTGAAAGCCGACAACCCTGATGCTAAAGGTTTGATTGTCAGAGTGCGCACATTTGACAACGGCGAACGCTTCTACAAGATTGGCTTTGACGGCAAAACTGAAGTACAGGAAGTTGCTGCCGCAAAAGCAAAACTTTCAGAAGTTTTCGACTTGGCTGAATAACGAAAAAAGACAAAAGAACGATATTAATAGTAGCTTTACTTAAATTCTGTAAATGGAAGCAGACGTCGTGCTTGAGGTAAGTACGACGTCTTTTTTTGTGTTCTGACAAGAGGTTATCTCGTAACAATATACCCCATCCCGGAAGCAATGACCCGTAGCTGAAGCATTCCGTAGCGGCGTTCGAGTGCCGGACCGGAAACAGGAGCACCGGCGGCATCAAACACATTGAACCGCGAACCGCACTTGCTGCATACAGCCTCCAGATTGTCGCTGTCGATTGACACAACTGCGTCCTTGCTCACCTCATAAGGACAAGCCGCATCATAAGCCATCGGACCGTTAATGCCGTCAAGCAGCAATACGCCTCCATAACCGGTATAGGTAGAAGCCGTATAATTGAAATTCGCAGGAACACGTTTCTCCCGATTGAAGTAGCGGTACTGACCGTAGCCGCTCACCCCATAAGTATTCCACAAACCGAGATTACCAAGGTCAATATTGACAGGCATCGCAGGAATACGGTCGTTATCAACCGTCTCACAGGCCGAAAAACAACCGACAAGACATCCTGCCAGCAGATTTGTCACCAATGTTTTCAGCTTCATATTCAATATTAATTAGAAAAAAGACAGACAGCCGCAAACAGCGACTGCCTGCCATATACCAGACATTATTTCAAGATTTCATCAATCATGCGGCGTTCCTCGTCGGAGAAGCACGTGTTCTTCAACGCGCCGAGATTGTCTTTCAACTGTTCCATCGTACGCGGTCCGATAATGACCGAAGTGGTTGCCTCGTTGGCAAGAATCCAAGCCACAGCCATCTGTGCAAGTGTCTGTCCGCGTTGCAATGCCATGTCGTTGAGACGGGCCACCTTGTCCAACACCTCCGGGCGGATATCTTTTTCCGTCAGGTAATGGCCTTTACCGATACGTGAATCGGCCGGAATGCCATTCAAATATTTATTGGTAAGGATACCCTGTGCCACCGGACAGAAAGCCGTAAAGCCGATACCAGACGACATGAGCGTTTTCAACATGTTCTGCTCTACATCGCGGAACATCATATTGTACTTTCCCTGATAAATCAAACAATGCACATTATTGTCCTGCAAATATTTCGTTGCATAAAGCAATTTGTCCACCGGATAATTCGACAGTCCGACATACAGCGCCTTGCCCTGACGGACAATATCGACAAGCGCCTGCATCGTTTCGTCGAGCGGCGTATTTTCATCGTAACGGTGAGAATAGAATATGTCGACATAGTCAAGGTTCATGCGGCGCAGCGAATCATCGAGACTCGCCATCAGCATCTTGCGTGACGAACCGAATCCGTAAGGGCCTTCCCACATATTGTAGCCGGCCTTGGTAGTCACGATAATTTCATTACGGTAAGGACGCAAATTGTCTTTATACACGCGTCCGAAAGTCTGCTCTGCCGTGCCGAAAGGAGGACCGTAATTGTTGGCAAGGTCAAAACAGGTGATGCCCTGGTCAAAGGCATACAGAATTTTCTCGCGGGACTCTTCCAACGGATTGACACCGCCGAAATTCCACCAGAAACCCAGCGACAACGCAGGCAACTTTATGCCGGAATTGCCACATTTGCGGTATTCCATACGGCCGTCGTAGCGATTGCTGTCAGCTTTATAGTCAAGGGAAAAAGGAATTGCTGCCATAAATTTATTTTTGTACGGTTAATAGTCGGTCGATAGCTTTATGATAGTCTTGGAAACGGAAACTGTCCATTGTCTGACGGAAAAGTTCCTCGATGCGGTCATTGCACAAGTTGCCGATGGAACCGGCATGAGTATGATGAACTTCCTTCACCGGTTCAAATTTACCGGCTTCAATGTCGAGCCCCACCTTTTTATAAGCGTCGCGGAACGGCATTCCCTCACGCGTCAGGCGATTGACTTCTTCCACAGAGAACATGAACTTATAACGCTCGTCGTCGACAATGTTTTCGTTCACTTTGATTTCACGCAACATGGCGTTGACCATGGAAAGAATGGACTTCAACTCGTCGAACGCCGGAAGAAACGCTTCTTTAATCAGTTGCATGTCACGGAAATATCCGGACGGAAGATTGTTGAGAATCATCGTAATCTGATACGGAAGCGACTGCAACCGGTTGCATTTCGCACGTGTCAGCTCAAACACATCGGGATTTTTCTTATGCGGCATAATCGAAGAGCCTGTCGTATATTCATCAGGCAACTTTATAAAGCCAAAATTCTGAGAGTTGAACAGGCAGGCATCAAAAGCCAGACGTGATACCGTAGAAGCGATACCGGCCAGGGCATTTGCCACCGTGCGCTCCGTCTTTCCACGTCCCATTTGGGCATACACCACATTATAATTCATGGACTCAAATCCCAACAGACGGGTTGTCATTTCACGGTCGAGCGGGAACGACGAACCATAGCCGGCAGCAGAACCCAGCGGGTTACGGTTAGTCACACGATAAGCAGCCTGAAGCACAGTCAAGTCGTCGGCAAGGCTTTCGGCATACGCTCCAAACCACAATCCGAACGACGACGGCATTGCCACCTGCAAATGTGTATATCCGGGCATCAACACATCCTTATAACGGTTGCTTTGGGCAATCAGCGTGCGGAACAGCGTTTCCGTATGACGCGCCACCGCTTCGATTTCCGAACGCATGAACAGTTTCAGGTCAACCATCACCTGGTCGTTGCGCGAACGGCCGGAATGGATTTTCTTGCCCATATCGCCCAAACGGCGCGTCAGCAACAGTTCCACCTGAGAATGCACGTCCTCAACGCCCTCTTCGATGACAAACATGCCACTTTCCGCTTCATGATAGATATTGACAAGCTCTTTCGACAACGCTTTCAGTTCATCGGATTCAAGTAATCCGATACTTTCAAGCATCGTTATATGTGCCAACGAACCCAACACGTCATACGGCGCAAGGTAAAGATCCATTTCACGGTCGAGCCCTACAGTATAGGTTTCGACATTGTGGTCAACTTCCACTGATTTCTCCCAAAGTTTTGATGCCATATTAATGTTTCCTTTTGTTTCTGCTACAAATTTAGCACAAAAGACGGATTATAGACATTAAACCATACATAAAACAAAAAAATACAAACCTGATTCTTCATTTCAAAATTTCACTTAAGTTTACAGGTTACAATTTATAAGTGTCTACAATTATAAAAAAACTTGCATATATATGGATAAACATAAATACTATTTATATTTTTTAACAGAAAAACGAACCGCCCATGAATAAAACGCACTTACATTTGTTATAATTTTATAAAAGTTTAATTACAAATAATTAGTTTACTCACTAACCCACTAATGATTATGAAGCGAATTTTATGTATGGCAGTAATTGCCTCTGCTTTGACTTGCGGCAGCATGCAAGCGCAGGAAACGACTTCTGTTGACATGGACGTTCCATGTACAGAAATGTATACTCACGATTGGAAAAAGAACTGGTATCTCCAGCTTAGCGCCGGTGGTCAGATGTTCTATTTCGAGAAGAGTACAAATGTCAGCAACTTTGACCTCGACAAGACAACCGGTGTTTACGGACTCGGCTTAGGTCACTGGTTCTCTCCGTATTTCGGTTACCGTTTTAATGTTCTTGGCGGAGCTGTTCACTATGACAACTTCGGTTGGAAGAAATTCAAGAACGTAAACCTTAACCTTGACTTGACTTGGGATATGTTTAACACGTTAGGTGGTGTAAACGACAAGCGCGTATTCAGCATCGTTCCTTACATCGGCTTGGGAACAGCCTATGCTTGGGACTATGAAGGCCCGACAAGCGGTTATCAAATTAAAGATGACAATGGTGTCATGGACAATCAATGGGCTCTTGTTGCTTCCCTCGGTTTGGAATTCCGCTTCCGCGTACACAAGAATGTTGACATCTTTGTTGATACCCGTTTCAAAGGTATGAGCGAAAACTTCAACAATATTGCCTGGGGTACAGGCATCGAACCGGGCTTCTCCGTTATGGGAGGTCTTACATTCAACCTCAACAAGGAAGGACGTCAATTCAAGACTGTAAATCCTTGCGACTACACAGCTGCTATCAGAAACTTGAACGACCAAGTTAACGACATGCGCCGTGAATTGGACGAAACTAACGCCAAATTGAAAGCTTGCGAATCACGCGAACCGGAAGTTCAAGTAAAAGAAGTTGTTAAGGAAGTTCCTGCAGCTCCGGCAGTTATTCCGGCCATCCGCTTCAGCATCAACTCTGCACGCGTTTCTAACGCCGACAAGGCAACTCTTTACGACGTAGCTGAAATGATGAAGAAAGACGAAGACGTGAAAGTGGTTATCAAGGGTTATGCTGACAAGAAAACTGGTACAGCTGACTACAACCGCCGTCTTTCAGAAAAACGTGCTGAAAACGTTCGCGACATCTTGGTTGACTACGGTGTAGACGAAAGCCGCATCTCTACTCAAGGTTTGGGCGCAGACGAACAGCCTTATTCAAACGAAAACAAATGGAACCGTGTTGCTCTTATCATCATCGAATAAGTTCACGATTCTTTAGAAGCTAATCTACTGGCAACTCTTTTTGGACGGTTTCCCAACTGGGAGACCGTCCTATTTTTTTGAACACTCGCTTATATTTCCAAAAACATCTACTCCCCTTCAGAAGCCTTTTTTCGCCTCTTTACCCCTATTTCAAGTGTTAAAAATCAATTTTTCGTCATTTTTTTTGAAAAACATTTTGTCAATTCAAAAAAAGCCCTTACCTTTGCAGACGTCAAACAAAGACAATGACTCCGTAGCTCAGTTGGTAGAGCAAATGACTCTTAATCATTGGGTCGAGAGTTCGAGCCTCTCCGGGGTCACAAAAAAGCAGTCAGCACAACGCTGACTGCTTTTTTCGTATTACTCGAAAAAAAGGAAAACAAACAGCACTTCGGACAGAAATTTCAACTGATAGAATCCACGCACCAACTATTTCAAAGCAATTACCACCACAGCAAGCAAAACAGATTCTCCCCTTGCTAACAGATACCCATCCCCTATTTAGCACAAAAAAATAAATCCAGCTAAAAAAATTAGCAAAACATATCAAGAATTTTCATACATTTGGAAAACGATTTGCCCTAATCTTTTTTACACAATGGACAAAAATTCGCACTGTTGGACTGAGGAGCGAAACAAACAATGAATATGAGCAACGAGATTCTTTTGCGATTGAGAGAATTCCATCCGGCTGATGCAAATATTATTGCCGGATGGCTGAAAAACGAGTATCAAATGCGTCAATGGTGCGCCGACAGGTATTCGCGTTATCCAGTCACGGCAGATGATATTAACTCACATCATGACAAATACATAGACGGACATTCATCAATCGCTCTTACTATGGTTGATGCCACGGAAGTCATTGGTTATATAACACTCAGAAAACCAACCCCCGGAAATTCAGAATGGCGACTTGGATTCGTAATAGTTGATGATGCAAAGCGAGGTCTCGGTCTGGGCAAAAAGCTTGTCAGTATGGCTATTGATTATGCC
>OJMG01000952.1_pt1 | contig 27974 bp, 23 predicted proteins | sample 1597141 | NCBI WGS metagenome assembly OJMG01 (sample SAMEA2452119, study PRJEB22498) | human gut metagenome | biome: human feces; feature: human gut; material: feces | place: Australia | collected 2012 | reverse complement strand
GCCAACGAGGTTCCATCACAAACTTCTGCCAGCACAAGCGTGTCGGCAACCGGGTAATTCATCGTTTGCTTCAAGGTAAGCAGAGCCGTTTCGCGAAGTCCCTGCGCATTGACCGACGCATAATCGTCGCCGGCAAACTGCGCCTGCGCCTGACTCAGTTCAACGGCGCTGTTCATGCCCAGCTCCTTCATTTTTCTTGTTTTCTCGAGAGTGGCAAAGCTGTCGTCGCGCTTCGCCTCCATTATGGCACACAGACGGTCGTAGTATTGCAGGTTCACATAAGCATCCATCACCTTTATGGCAATATCGTCGCGACTGTCCTGCCAGGCATTCTGCGCCTGACTTTTCTGTGCTTTTGCCTTACGGAACTGGTTGACAATCTGCCCACCGGCAAAAATATTCCACGAAACGCTGAGCGAATAGCCGTTGTTGAAAGTTTTCAAATTGTTGTAGGTATTCGTTTCCGGGTCAATCGAACGGCCGAAACTGAAATCCGCCCCCAAGGATGCGCCGACCGTCGGAAAAAACGAAGCCACCGCACTGCGATAGTCGCTCCGAGTGTCGTTGTAAGCCAGTTGCGAGCTCTTCACTTCATAGTTGTGTTCAACGGCATACAGCATGCAGTCGTCAAGCGTCCAGCTTTCCTGACCTCCCGCAGCAAATACAGCCGCCAGCATCACCCCTATTGTCATCAAATGTACTTTCATTGCATTTCGTTTTACCTATTACCCTGCCAGAACCATACCAAAAAAGCAACACGTTACATTTCAACGAAATACAAAAGCAGGCATCTTTCCAACTGTCAAAAAATCATACACCTTCGTAAATTTTTTTGACACCCGAAACACCGCATTCAGCACCCCTAAAAACGGAAAAAGCAGCCAACCCCGCGGCTACGTTTTCCGTTAATCCATCCCGACTAATACAGGAAAACAAAAAGGAGTCAAGCCTTAACGACTTAACTCCTTGATTTTTATCTGTCGGGGTGACTGGATTCGAACCAGCGACCACACGCCCCCCAGACGTGTACTCTAACCGGACTGAGCTACGCCCCGATTTGTGGGCACAAAGGTAAGCAATTTCCAGTTGTTTTCAAAATCTAATGGTTATTTTTGTTTAAAATTGCAACTTCAGGTGAAAAATGAACCGACATCGGACGATTTTCACTTACCTTTGTATTCGGCAGAAGCGAAACCGCACAAATGCGACAGCCGTTTCTGCCGGTTGATTGCTAAGAACTATGGCTATACAGGACAAACTATCAGCCGTTTGCGGGAATGTGTCGCAAACGTTGGCAAGCTTGATTAAAATCGTGCTGCTCTCGCGCCGTCCTACGGTGCGGAAAACGGCAGGCAACGAGGAAATCGTCATTCTCGGCAACGGTCCGTCGCTCAACCAGACTGTAGCGGAGTCGATGCCGTTTCTTGCTTCGCGTAAAAAACTGGCGGTGAACTTCGCTGCCAACACTCCGCTGTTTCTCGAGCTGAAACCGGAATATTATGTGCTTGCCGACCCGCATTTTTTTCAGGCTTCCGACAATGAGAACGTGAAAAAGCTGTGGGATACATTCCTGACGAAAGTTGATTGGGAAATGACGCTTTTCGTGCCTACACGCATCAAAAGCCCCCATCTCGGCCGGCTGAAGCAGAACAGCCATATCACGGTAAACAGCTACAACACGACGCCCATCGAAGGGTTCAAGGCGTTTCGTAACGCCGTCTACCGCATGGGACTGGGAATGCCGCGCCCGCGCAATGTGCTGATTCCGTCCATTATGCTGGCATTGAATGCCGGTTTCCGCACTGTGTACGTGGCAGGTGCCGACCATTCGTGGATGAAAACGCTTTCGGTGAACGACCGCAATCAGGTAGTGTCCATCCAGCCGCATTTCTACAAGGACAACGAAAAGGAAACGGCGCGTGTCAACACGGAATACATGAACTACCCGCTCCACCAAATCATCTACAGCTTTTATGTGGCGTTCAAGTCCTACTATGTGATACGCGACTATGCCGCCTCGATTGGTGCAACGGTGTGGAACATCACTCCGGAAAGTTTCATCGACGCATTTCCACGCAAAAAAGTATAAGAACATTTTAAAATCCTACACTATATGAACGAAAACGCGCTGAAAATCAAAGTTCAGCGATGGATTCTTATCGTTTCATCGCTGATTCTCATCGGCAAATTCATCGCCTATTTTCTGACCAACTCCGTCGGTGTGCTCACCGATGCTATGGAAAGCATTGTCAACGTGCTTGCCGGAGCTTTAAGCCTCTACAGCCTTTACTGGGCATCGAAACCTATCGACAAGAGCCACCCGTTCGGACACGGTAAAATGGAACTTATTTCAGCTTCCGCCGAAGGCATCATGATAACGATAGCCGGACTGATGATTATCTACGAAGGCGGACGACGGCTGTTTCTTCCGGCTGAAATCCAGAAGCTCGACGTGGGTATCTACATCGTCGGCGCATCGGGCGTGCTCAACTATCTGATGGGCTGGTACAGCGTCCGTATGGGCAAGAAATACGGATCAATCGCTCTGGTGGCAGGCGGAAAGCACCTGCAGTCGGACACCTATTCCACCATCGGACTTGTAGCCGGACTTCTCATCCTGTTCTTCACCGGGAAGGCATGGATTGACAGCGCACTGGCCCTTATTTTCGGTTCTGTCATCATCGCTACGGGCATTTCCATCCTGCGCAAAACCATTGCCAACCTGCTCGACAAGGCCGACGAACAACTGCTGACGGAACTGGCCGAACTGTTGAACGCCAACCGCAGCCGCGAATGGGTAGACATCCATAATTCAAAGGTCATCAAATACGGCAACTGCATCCACATGGACTGCGACCTGACCATTCCCTGGTATTTCACCGTTGCCGAAGGCCACCGCTCGGGAGCCAGATTGAAGGAAATCGTGCAGAACAAATATGCCAACCGCGTGCAGATGACCATCCACCTCGACCCTTGCGACATATTCGAACAACCGCGCTGCCGCCATTGCGGATACACGGAATGCACCTATCGCAAGGAGCCGTTCCGCGAACTGGAGAAAATCGACATCACAACCTTCACCGGCAACGCCAACGAGCAGGAATAGCCCGACAACATCATTTTAACGCAACGCTCCGCAGTTGCGCCAGCTAACCCTTTGATATTGTCGAAGAAATGAGTACCTTTGCCGCGACAAAAGCGGCGAACCTGCGAAAAGGACGTTTGTCGCGCAATTTTTCAGTCGAAAATATAGGAAATTAACAACAAATATGGCATTACAATGTGGTATCGTTGGACTTCCAAACGTAGGAAAGTCCACTCTATTTAACTGTCTTTCAAACGCAAAGGCACAATCGGCCAACTTCCCGTTCTGCACCATCGAGCCGAACGTAGGCGTTATCTCCGTACCTGACGAACGCCTCAACAAGCTTGCCGAACTCGTCAATCCGCAACGCATCGTGCCGGCCACCGTTGAAATCGTCGACATCGCCGGACTTGTGAAAGGCGCATCCAAAGGCGAAGGACTGGGCAACAAGTTCCTGGCCAACATCCGTGAAACGGACGCTATCCTCCACGTGCTCCGCTGCTTCGACGACCCGAACGTGGTTCACGTCGACGGCTCTGTAAACCCGGTGCGCGACAAGGAAATCATCGACTATGAATTGCAGTTGAAGGACCTGGAAACCATCGAAAGCCGCATCACCCGTGTGCAGAAACAGGCACAGACCGGCGGCGACAAGAACGCCAAAGTGCAGTACGAAGTGCTCTGCCGCTATAAGGAAGCCCTCGAACAAGGCAAGGCTGCACGTACCGTACAGTTTGAAACAAAGGACGAGCAGAAATGCGCCCACGACCTATTCCTGCTCACCAACAAGCCGGTAATGTATGTGTGCAACGTTGACGACAAATCGGCCGTGACAGGCAACAAATATGTCGACATGGTGCGCGAAGCCGTTAAGGACGAAAACGCTGAAATCCTTATCGTAGCAGCACAGACAGAATCTGAAATCGCCGAATTTGAAACATACGAAGAACGCCAGATGTTCCTCGAAGAAATCGGCCTGAAGGAATCGGGCGTATCACGCCTTATCCGCGCCGCATTCCACCTGCTGAACCTGGAAACCTACTTTACGGCCGGTCCGCTCGAAGTGCGTGCCTGGACTTACATGAAGGGCAGCAAGGCTCCTCAATGTGCAGGTGTCATCCACACAGACTTTGAAAAGGGCTTCATCCGTGCGGAAGTAATCAAATACGAAGACTACATCGCCCTCGGCGGTGAATCAGCTTGCCGTGAAGCCGGAAAAATCGGAATCGAAGGCAAAGAATATGTCGTACAGGACGGCGACATCATGCACTTCCGCTTCAACGTTTAGAAATACGTTACATACCCTATTTATACACGCCACCGGGAACCCGCCAATGCGGATTCCCGGTGTTTTTATTTGTAACTCATTCTATTCGCCTATCCCTGCTGCATAATCAGCACCGACGTATAGGCAACATAGCATGCCACCATCAGCGCACCTTCCAGACGCGTAATCGTACGCTTGCGGAAGAACCAGCCGACAAGCCAGAACAGCACCGACGAACCGACAAGCACTGCCATGTCGAAGTTGCCGATATTCCCCATCGGCAGCGGAATGATTGTGGAGCTGCATCCAAGCACAAAGAATATGTTGAACAGGTTGCTACCTATCACATTACCAATCGCAATGCCCGGATTTTTCTTCAATGCGGCAGTAATGGACGTAGCCAACTCGGGAAGCGACGTTCCGCCGGCCACCAGTGTAAGACCAATCACCGACTCGCTTACGCCCCAGGCACGCGCAATGCCGCTCGCACCGTCAACGAAAAGCTGTCCGCCGAAAATCAGTCCGGCAAGACCGCCAACAATAAACAAAGCCGACTTCCATCCCGGCATCTGTTTCACTTCGGCATCCACACCTCCTGCATCCGCCCCGCTTTTGGCAATGGCAAATGTATAGCGCATAAATATCAGGAAAAACATCAACAGCACAAGGCCGTCGGTACGGCTAATGACATTTGCCGAGCCGCCGTCAAGCAGTATGTCGTTGGCACAGAATGCCAGCACAAGTGCCGAAAGAATCACGAGCGGAATCTCGTTCGTCATAATGCTCCGCTCCACCTTTATAGGAAGGACAAGCGCCGTACAGCCGATAATCATCAGCACATTGAAAATATTGCTACCCACCACATTACCAATCGACATTTCCGCACTGCCGCCAATAGCCGACAGCACACTGATGACCAGTTCGGGAGCCGATGTTCCGAAAGCCACAATCGTAAGACCAATAACAAGGTCGGAAATACCGAAACGCTTCGCCACTGCCGCCGAACCGTCGGTCAACGCATTGGCCCCCACAAGAATAAGCGCCAATCCGCCTATCAAGAAAAGAATATCAAGTATCATTGTCTGCATTTTTTAATCAAGCGCTAAAATTAACATAAAATTTGCACAAATTCCCATTATTCCCCACAAATCATTAATTTCTTGCCGAAAATTTTGCACATTGAAAATCCTGACTTATCTTTGCAATACAACAACGGGGTATTAGCTCATCTGGTAGAGCGCAACACTGGCAGTGTTGAGGTAAGCGGTTCGAGTCCGCTATGCTCCACAATACCGACGGCGACATTCACAAAATGTTGCCGTTCTTTTTTATGCAAAAAACGCATGGTAATAGTACACGGCGAACACAACCGTGAACACAACAAGAAAAGCATAGTAGCGTCCCACACGCATTTCCGGACAATAGCGTTTGAATAAGGGAACCACCAGAAAAGCAGCCACAACATACGGTAACGCCAATGACGGAGGATAACTATCAAGGCCATATATAGGAATCAACAACAGATATAACGCAATGATCAATCCTTGAGTTCCCAGTTGTACCCATGCATACACCTTCTGCTTCTGATAGGCATTGAAAATGCGCATAAACAGGTCGTAAATAAACAGAAATGGCAGATTAAGAATCATCATCGACAACATTTTTGCGGTCAGGCCCAACGACTCAATAGAAAACTTGCTTAATCCAAACAGCAGATTAACGATCCATTCGCTTGTAAACGAAACCCCAACAGCTACGACAAACAAGCCAAAGGCCACTGTAAGCAAAAGCTTCTCCACCAACCGTGCCACTTCCGAAAATTGATTGCAGCTTACCAGATTATTAAATTTAATTGCCATCACATTCGTAATCTGTGACACAAGAAAAATACTCGGCACACAAACAATCTTATCCGCAAAAACAACTGCCGTCAAACTACCTTCAGGGAATCTCGACAACAGATATTGAGGAACATACAAGGCAAGCAAATAAACAGAATAACCCAACTGCGCATAAATGCCGGAACTCATCACTGTCTTCACTTTCCTAAAAGAACATACAAAGAAACGCCATTTTAACAGACGTTTCATAGACAAAATCAACAATAACAAATTGATCACGTATCCAAAAACAAGTCCCATTGCCACAGAACGCAACCCCAACACATCATGGAACAGAAGTATAAATACCACTCCCAATGTAGAATTAATGAGATTGACCGTATTGGGGAAAGTAAAGTACCTGTAAGATGCCATGATTTCCGTCATCAAGCAAATGACAATATTCAGAAAAACCATTGGCAAACACCAACGCATCAACTCAATATTAGAGGCCAGAATATCTTTTGAAAAAGATGACACATGCGAAAACAATGTCACAGTAAATCCGCTTGCCAACAAGAACAGCAACAATCCCGACAACGTATATATTGCCAAAAATCCATTGAAAAAGCCTACAGAATCCCGCTCACTGCTACGGATACGCAAATCTATACCTTTGGGAACCAAAACCGCTATCGTAAAATTCTGAAAGAAATAGGAAATAAACAGAATTATGTTATAAGTAAAAAAGAACACATCTGTATCGGAGTGTGTTCCAAAATAAAATCCTACAAGCCAATGTTGCAGGAAAGCCATACTCCTACCGCATACATTAAAAGCAGAAGACCAAATAATTCCGTTTCGATATGATTCCGGCTTAAGTAGTTTCATAAATGGACTTTCTTTCGCAAATATATGAAAACTACTGTATACAGAATTACTTTATTCCTATAAATTTTTCACAAGTTTCAGACAACGATTCCGCATATTTTAAATATGAATTGCGATTCTCAAATACAAAATCTTCTGTTATGGGAAACTTCACATCAAAATTGACTGAGATATTATGTTTGCGGTCAATATGGATCTGATTCATCAAATCGACAAGTCCACCTAAACGATAAATGTCTCTCGACAAATATAGACCACCGTTGACAAAAATCACAGGAACACCCATTGCTAAACAAGGTAACGCAATATGAATACGACTTGTTACAACAAATTTGGCTGCCGCAAGCCGCTTCAACAAGCGGTCAGCATAATCAAACAAGTCCTCTCCGTTCATTTCAACTGTCTGCTCCAAATAAACCGCATTTTTCAACAATGATTTAGAAAACATTTTCCGCATAAGGGAATGCTTAAAGAAACCGTCAAAAAACAAACCATTCCTCACCTTCTCCAACGTAATCCTCGGATGCTTGTACAAATCTTTAAGTTTCGAGAACTCATTCAGTACGTCTACAAAAATTATTTCACCACTACAAGGCCGGCGCTTATAACTTTTGCCCAATGTCAATGTCAGACAACCCGAAAAATAAGCCTTTATACCTGCATTCCCAAGAATCTCACATGTATGGTAATCTCGACAGCCAATCGGTTCATGTTTTTTCAAATATTCCACACTCTGTTCCGACAACATCGAGTCTTCCACAGTCTCATTAATATGAAAAGAAACAAATAATGGGTCAATCAAATCTGAAGGCGGCCAATTTTTAGGATTAGTCATATACCAACCATTCATAATCATTTTCACAGGGTCTCCAGCATATAGGGAAAGTTTCTCCCTATCAATCAAAACATCCGCTTGTGGTAAAAACTGTTTTGCAGCCAAACTTTGAATAAAATCACCAACATTGACATTTTTGCGAATAGCCGGGTACGTCAACATTCCATATTTATGTTCAATCATATCCTCAATATTCCAATTACTATTGCACAAATGTACGAAAAATAGTAGGATTTCACTATTTTTGCCCAATAATTCATTGAAAATATCAGCATATGATTCTAAAAAGCGAGACCTATAAAAAAGGAATAATCTACTCATCATTGTTTAATGTCGGTGGAAAATCCGTAGCATTTATTCAACAATGGCTCATCGGCTATTATTTCGGGACTCACTCGGATACAGATGTTTTCTTCTTTACATATAATATCATTCTTTTTATTTCTTACTTTTTCCTTAACTTCACCACCTCCGTTTTAATTCCCGAAGGAATGAAAATCAGGAATCAGGAAAGCGATGAGAAATCTAAACTTTTCCTAAACTCATATATACAGACATACGGACTCATCGGCATACTATTGGCTATCATTTCCCTCCTTGACCCAATCAGTATATTTTCAATTATATCCTCATTTTCCGATAATGTCATCACAGACAACCTTACACTTATCACATGGTGTCTGCCTCTGATATTTCTAAATATCACAGTCAGCATTATGACTGAAATATTGGCATCCTATAAATATTTTACAGCCCCCAACCTTGTAACATTCATTAATTACACCTTCGGAATCCTCTTCATTGTATTTTTCCACGATTCTTTAGGCATCAATGTAATCGCTATCGGATTAATTGCCGGATATCTATTGAATTTTTTTATCATCCTGCATTTCATGCACAAAGTCCTGCATTGGAAATTCATTCAACGTCCTCATTTCCGCATAAAGCAAGTATTTGGCAGCGGCATTTATTCGCAAGCCGGATATATTGTATATTTGGTGGCACTATATGTTCCACAGTATATTTTTTCCCAACTTCCGGCAGGTAGCCTGACAGCCATAAATTTTGCTGATAAATTACTGTCTATCCCCAGCATATTTTTAGTGGCTCAGATTACAAACGTCATGGGCATAAAAATAAACCAACTGACTGCACTTCATTCTTTTTCCGAACTTTCCAAACTCACAAAAAAACTTACACTTTGGACAACATCAGGACTGTTCATCGCCGCATTACTGATATCAGTTCTAAGTATACCCATCATACAACTACTTTTTTCATGGGGAAACTACAACCCTAATATGATGTCAATCACCGCAAGAATTCTTTCTACGATGATATTCTATCTGCCATTTAGTTTTCTATTCGGGATTTACATAAAAATCTTCAATGCCTCAGCAAAACAAAATAAAGTATTTTATCTTCAAATAGTTACACAAGGAGTTACACTTGCCCTATATTTCTACCTCATTCCCAAATTCGGTATATATATTTATCCGGCAAGCAGAATCATCCCATACATTCTGGCTACGGCTATAGCAACAGCAATGTTAAAATCCACATTAAAGGAAATACAAATGTCCCGACTGCTAATTTTCCATCTAATATTGACACTGGCAACCCTAGCAGTTCTTTGGTTCGATTTAACAACGCACTAACAAGCATCAGATTTGAAAATATCAATCAACATTTGAGCCATGTGTACATTCGACAATTTCTCCCGGGAACGGATACAGTTGGCTACATAACGCTCGTTGTCATTAATTATTTTGACCAGTTCCGATACGCCCCAATCATCTTGAACAATACCCAGTTCATTGGCTTGAATATAAGAAGCAGAAGCCGGTACCGAATTCATCAGAACAGGAGTTCCGGAAACAACCGCCTCAGGAATTGATACCACATTCAAATCTCTTTGCGTATTCAAAAGGAAACACATAGATTCCATAATGCACGAATTCAATTCTTTTTGAGTCACGAATCCCAAGAAATCAATAGAATCTGCAACTTCCAAGTCTTTTGCAAGTTGCTTCAATTCGCCTTCAAGCACACCACGTCCAGCTATCAGCAAACGAATATCCTTAAATGCATCCAACTGATGTAGTTCTGCAAACCGCCGAATTACATAATCTACCCTCTTACGAGGAATCAGCTGAGAAGAAGCAATAATTTGCCGCTTTTTCCCAGCAGAGAATCTGAATTTATCAAGATTCATGCCATGTTCCACACAAATATCCGACACATTCGCACAAAACTGCCGTATATAATTACGAGCTGATTCTGAACGAGCGACCACCCTAATTTTTTTCATGAACATCGGCACCACCAAATTGTGCCATACCTTTGATGGTATTTCGTGAAATTTCTTCTGATGTACATTTACCTCCTGCCAAATCAGCAATTTTTCAGGACAAACAATCGCGGCATCCAATGTAAGCAATGAAAACACTTCACTGCTTAAAATCATATCGAATTTATCCTTACTTTTCTTCAAATAGTCTTTCAAATCAGGCAAATATGGCAGCACTGACGGTTTACATACTTTTCTCCATTTACTTTTGAAAAATAACACATTAAATGCGTATTGTTCCAAATTTTCCGGTCGGTAGTCCTCTGCCGCCACGAGAGTAATTTCATGTCCTAATTTATTGAAGCCAAGACACATATTGTAAATCATCGTATCTTTAATAGATTTCACTCGTGGTATGACATCTCTTTCCGCTGTAAACAAAATAGCGTTCAAAACAAGGATTCTCATAGCATTTAAATTTTTTCAAGAAGCAAAACAATATTTCTTATCAGTCAGCTACTGTTGTCTGATAAACTGCCGTTGTTCGGTCTGCTATCTTTTTCCAGTCATAATCCGCAACATCTACAGTACGACATAGATAGCTTTCTCTGTTTTCTGCCAAGAACTCACCTAATTTCAACTGCATAGAATACACATCCGACGCTTTAAAATAGGATTTCTTCGGTAAATCCAATAAATGAGTCGCCTCAATGTCAGAAACGAGTAATGGCAACCCGAAATTAATTGCTTCCAAAAGGACAAGCGGGAAACCTTCTATCCGCGACGACAAAACATAAACCTGTGCATGACTATAAAGCTGTGACAAGTTTCCACCGTCCACAAATCCGGCAAACACAACATTCTTACCGGCCATTGCTTTCAAATTGTCGAAATAAGCCGTATCCTGATCTGGTGCACCGGCTATTACAAGTTTTACATCCGTTTTCAGCTTATTATAAGCCTGTATCAGCAAATCGAACCCTTTCTCCGGAGTGATTCTCCCAACAGAAAGGATGTATTTACCCGACTCCACATCCAATTTTTGCAAAAAATCTGTTGCAGTATTCCTCTGGAGCGGAACAATTCCGTTGGGAATATAAACCGACTTGGCTTTCACTTTATTCGAATACTTGTCAAGTTGGAACTTATTGACAAAGATAATCCGATTGGAAGCCGACAACGCAATTTTTTCCGACAGTCGAAGAACAAGTTTCCCAAACCAATTCCATTTGTCGTGTTCATAGTTGGCACTATGATACGTCAACACCACTTTTTTCCCGAAAAGCCGCAGCAAAGGGGCAAACATGGCCGGCCCGATATTGTGAATATGCACAACCTGCGAACGGGAAAAAGCAGAAATCAACGTAGCTTGAAAAGAATGAAAAACAGCTTCCAGTCCTGTCACCCGTGTAGATGGCAAGTCCAGAAACTGTATATTGTCATATTTTGTACCCTTATAGGCTTTATTTATAAACGGTTTGCGGCGGAACACTCGGATTTTCACATTCTCCATCAACGGATACAACCGCTCGCAATGACGTTCCACTCCCCCTTGAATACCAGGAAAGCCTCGCGTACCGATAACATCAATTTTCATAAAGCCTTCTTTTTTGGTAAATTCCAGAATTTAATCCCAGCAAATTGGTTTTCCGTGTTTTACACGCCAACGGTTTTTCAAAATCCATTTGATAGGAATCCACGGACGACGCTTCATATCATGACGTTCGGTCACAATAAACGCACAATTACGGTTGCAGTTTTTCACCAATTCAAGCGCCTTCTTCGCCTTTTCCGACTTCATGATATTCTCAAAGCTATCTTCTTTGATATTTCCGATAATCCATTCTTCTCCCGAACCGTTACATGGCGAAACGTTGCCAAACGGGTCGATAAAGAAAAAATCAGTCAAAGCTCCGCAAGGTGGACGATATCCCGGTTCGTCACCACGTAGACGGCGATGGATACTACGGTTAAAATATGCACGGCCCATATCTTTCAGACGGCCCTTTAGGCTACGACGTTTTGAAGTCAGCAATGCCGCCACAAATTTTTCGTGTTCCTTCAATGCATCCTCACTCACGAGCACGTTGTCATCCTTATGGAAATACCATGAATTATGCACCACAGAATTGCCAAGTTCCACATCCAGTGCCACACACAATTCATACAAATGAAGCAAGTCCTTATAATTGTCCGGAGAAATAACAACTGAGAAGCCAATATTCTTACATTTTGTCTTTTTCAATTCCAACATCGTACGCAAAGCATGGTCAAAACCATTGATCGTACCACGTTTCTTGTCGTTCAATGCAGGCAGACCTTCCAGACTAACACGAATCAGTATATTCGGATATTTGTTTGCCAATCGGACAATCGTATCTGTATTAAAACCGTTCGTACTCAACTCCAAAAGTGAAGCTTTCGGATAAAGAATCTCAAAAATCCGATCTATATCTTTACGAATAGTTGATTCGCCACCCGTAATGTTGATACGCAATCCTGCCGGCAACTTCTCATAAAACGAGGGGTCTATTTCATCCTCCGCCTTTGTCTGATGCTGCCAGATGTTACACATATTGCACTTTGCATTGCAACGGTATGTCGTAATCAAGCTACCTTGTACTATATTTGCCATATCTATATCTTTAGAATTGCCAAGAATTATATATTTAAACGCATTGGCAACATTTTTATTGTCTTAAATTAGAACAATATTCACCATTGTTGAAAAGCTTCTAAGCAGCAGACGATTATCGATACAAACCCATTATTTTCTGCAAATAAGCCTTTCGGTCGAATCGCTCAATGCTCTGTTCCGCAATCTGCCGATAATCAAAAGGCGAATTCCATGCTGCTTGTAAAGTTTTCTTCAGCGAATCCGAATCACCGGAACGGAACAAAAATCCCGCAGACGGAGAGATAAGTTCTGGTATACCACCAATGCGTGCACCTACCACAGGGGTTCCAAAACACAACGACTCAATCACACTCAAAGGATTGTTCTCATACCATTCCGAAGGTATTACCGAGAATCTCGCTTCCGATAGATATTGACGAACCTGCCCTGCATTCAAGTGTCCAAGGAACTCAATGTTTTTACAACCGGCATACTTACTTTTCAGTTCTTCTACAAGAGGCCCTCCACCCGCAATTTTCAATGTATACGGAAGTTGTGCAGCAACTTCCAATAACGTGTTCACTCCTTTTTCTTCCGATAGGCGTCCGACATAAATGTAGTAAGATTTCCGCTCTTTTACGACAGAATAGTCCTTGACCTTTTCCGGATCGACAAAGTTGCATACCACATTCAACTTCTTGGGGTCAAACCCGCCCTGCTCCATTTTACGAGCCATAAAATCGCTCGGGCAAACAAAAGCATCGGTATACGCCTCCAACTTCTGACGATTCCAATAGCGGGCCTCCCAATAAGCAAGCTGACTTGCCACACGGCTGCCTTTCATACAACGTTTGTCGACAACACCATGGACATTACCACCTATACACTCGTCACAAACTTTTCCCTGCGACAGACAGGAATACGAAGGACACACCAACTTATAGTCGTGCAGCGTCCAAACCGTCTTAGCCCCAAAATCCTTCGCCATTTTGACGATGACTGGGGAAAGGTAGGAATGTATATTATTAAAATGCACCACATCCGGGCAAAAATCCTTCAGCAGCCGGGCAAAAGCAGCCTTCACACCGGCTCCGCCGAATATACGGGATGCCGCCCTCAACTTACTACCTATGCCACCGGAAAAAGAAACTTCCGGCGCAAAATAATTGCTATATGGTGTCAGGAAATTCTCTGCATACTGCATAGCGAAAACAGCTGTTTCATGCCCTTGTTCACGAAGCATCTGTTCCAAACTAATGGCACACACACAATCCCCGCCACGATTATAATAGAATTTGTTGACAATTAATATCTTCATAACTATTTTACACACAAAGAATCGCAACTATTTTTCGTTCTTTTTCTCCTAAAGCGCCAAATGCAGCCTTACATTTAGACGTTAGACAATAGCTGTCCACGACACCCACCAATAATCCCATAGTTTCCGGCACAATAGTCAACGGCATTTCTTGAGATATTGGTAATCCACTTATCAATACATAATCATATGTTGATTTCAATTCTTGTACTAATGTAGCAAAACGGTCGGAGACCAATGCTTCCATCGGATAATCACAATGCAGTCCTTTGGACACAACAAACAGCTTGTCGTGTAATTCACTAACTTTCACTACTGATTTTACAGCCAATGTTTCATCTTTGATAAAATCGACCACGCCTTTGCCTCCCTGATCCGCCAAAAGCGAAGCGGAATTAAAACCATCAAGTTCAACCACGACAGTGCGTTTGCCAGTCAACGCCAACAGCATTCCTAAGTTGGAAACCACAAATCCACTATGACCTTCAGCCATAGAAGCTACATAACAGACATTATCCGATTCAGCGAGCAACTCATTACGCAGTGCGCGGAATTCAGCAGCGTTACCGTCATTACTTTTGAAATCCACTTTATCCTGCAACAGGGAACAAACTTCAGCCCAAACCGGTACACCGATAACATTTTCAACATCATTCCGAAGAACAATACGCTTCACACGTGCACCTTTATAAACGAACCAAAACGTTGGCAACAGCAATGTTGCCAACAGACCAAGACCGCCCATGACGCTCCACTTTGGGGCAACCGGCTTCACATCGTGATAAGCAGCATCAACCACACGTCCCATCGGATAATTCGAACCCAGCTTCAAAACGCTGGTTTCCCGCTGTTCAAGCAAGAATACATAAAGATTGTTCTTTATCGTCTGGTCGCGCATCAGGTTCAAATATTCACGTTCATGAGTCGGCAAGTTCTTCAAACGCGAAGCAAACTTGCCGTCTTCTTTCACAAAGTCATTATAGGCTATTTCCGTACTTGCACGAGCCTTCTCGATTGTTTCAACAACACCCGAACGCATACCGTCAATTTGGGCATTCAGCAACATCAAGGAAGCATTGTCCTTCTTAGCAGACATATTCAGCTCCATACGTTTGACAACCAGATTATTATAAGCTTCAATCGATTTTGCTGCACCTTCATATTCCACACCGCTTGTAATAGGGATCATGGAATAACGGTTAGCAGGATCATCCAAGAACTTGCAAATCATATCAAATACAGCCAATTGTGTTTGAATCTGCACAATCGACTGTTTGTTGGCACTTGTCTGTTCCAGCAATACGCGAGCTTCCACTTCAATGTCAGTCACATTGTTTGAAGTTTTAAAATCTTCCACTTTCTTTTCCGCATCATGAAGCTGTCCGGTAAGAGATGCCAAACGTTCATCTATAAATTTCAATTCATTGGAAGTCTTCAAATTCTTCTCATTTGTACGGCGATTGTTGTAAAGTTCAATCAACTTGTTCAAGATATCTTTACCCCGTTGCAAATCATTGTCTTCGATTTCCAATGTAATGCCATTCGAATTCTTTGAAGAATAATCGACGACAAGCTCCCGAGCAAAATCTTCTGCTATTTGACTGTTACCGGCCACACTTATTTTCAAATTGCGTTCCTCACCTTCCACATAGTCTGCGGTTTTCTCCAAAACATAAATACCTCGAGAAGGTATATTCATAGTCAACGGAAGTGTCACACCGCTTTTTTCAAACAATGTTGTTTTTAACAAACCCTTAGTGGCCTTCACATCAGCTAAACCGTCAGGACGCAGCTTTACCGACATTTGAAATCCCTGTTGTAATGTGTCAAAAAGCTCATCAGGAGCCAAAAGCACAACAGGAGACTTTTTATATAGCGAATAATTCTTCATCGCAATTTCTTCGCGATAGGTACGATTCAATTTCAATTCGGAAATCATTTCGCAAAGCAGACTGTGCGACTGCATGACAAGAATTTCATCGTCAACAGAACCACCACCGATAGAGCCCAACGAAAAGGTACGCATCATTTGCGCCATCCCTCCTGCTGCTGCACCACCTCCGTCTTCCTGTTCAATCAATATATTAGCATGAAACAGGTAGTCAGCATTCTTTTTATACATATAAAACGCAACAAATCCCATAATGAATACGAAAGCAATCAGGTAATAATACCAATGTTGCTTCATTTCATAGATGGTTCTCGAAAAATCAATTTTGTCAGATTTTTTATTCATATCTCGTTTCTTATTTTATTCAAGCTTTTTACATTTTCCAACGGTTTTGCCATTGCCACAAGCATCCCTAATATCGCCATCAGCAATTCACCCGGAACCTGCAGAACGCTACAACTGGACGTTGCATCGATGGCCAGGAAACCAAGAGCTAACACGCCGACAACAAAAAGAGATGACATATTTCCATGCAACAGCAAACGCAACTTTTGCCAAATCCACCAACAACATATACAAAATAAGACAACACCTATGAATCCAAACTGGGCAAGTTCCGGATAAAAGGTATCTGCTATAAATGTATCATATGTCGGAGACAATCCCCACACAGCATCTATTCCATACTTATAATACAATTGTGAATAGTTGATCGCTGTTGAAGAGGAAAATGTCGCAAAAGAGGCTAAACCAGAGCCCAGCCACAAATGATCTGCAAAAATCAATACAGATGTAGCATACAAAACCGGACGTGCAAACGACGCTGCGACTTCTGGGTCAAATGTATCAGAACTACCCGTAACGAAATAATATTCAATCTTATTCCAAGAAACGATTAGTACCGCTCCGGCAACCAACAAAAGAATGCCCAGATTACGCAGATTCTTCAAATTCATCATTCCCGGTTTATATACAATAAGCATAAACATTGCCAGGACGAAGAATCCGTAATATTTGGCACGCGTACAAGCCAGCCCCATCATAAAGATGAAAACAGCCCAAAGCAAGTCTTTCCGGCTCCAGCCCTTAGGTTGTTCTTTGTCATAAGCCATCAACAGATATACGATACCGCATCCGGCACACAACAGACCCTGATAGTAGACATGAAAAAGCAACGTACGATAGGTATTGGTCACCATCAGTAAAAAAGAAAACACGGACAGCACGATGCACAGATATTTTATTATCCGCTTTTCCTTTCCCGTAAATTGAGGCGCTATCGCATAAGTGACAGAAAAGGCAATCAACGGCTTCATCTGAATGACAAAGTCATTGACAATAGCACGCGGAGTATTATAATCAAGGAAATAGATGCTATACCAGGCATAGAATGCCATCACAGCCAAAAACACAAAAAACAACCGATAGGCACGCCACCGGCGGTTGTAAAGCATATCCAATGCACCCAATATGGCAAATGCCAATAGACACACTTCATCGGCGAGTTTGAAGACTACTATTCCTAACATCAAACTCAGCACGGCAAAACAAAACAGCCAGAAGTATGTCCGATTAATGTCCAGCATCAACTATTTATTCATTATCTATTGTTGATAACCAAGGCAATCAGCAAAGAAGATATCACTGATGCAAGACTCACGACTGTCGAAACGACCTGAATACGGAATGAATTGTTCTGATTATATTTTGAGTTGTCCTTTCTTACCTTGTTAGGTTCGACATAGATTACATCATTCTGCTGAAGATAGAAATAAGGCGAATTTACCACATTGGCATCATTCAGATTGATGCGATGGTAAGTGCGGACACCGTCCACTTCACGGATAAGCGTCACATTCTCGCGGCGGCCGTATTCTGTCAAATCGCCCACTGTTGCCAATGCATCAAAAATGGAGAAACGTTCTGTGGTAACAACAATTTGTCCCGGATTCTTCACTTCACCCAACACATTGACACGGAAGTTCATCAGCTGAACACGGACAATCGGGTTCTCCACATCCTTGGAAATTTCCTTTGTCAGCATTTCCGTCAGTTCGTGAATGGTCATGCCGGCCACATGAAGCTGTCCCAATACCGGGAACTGGATATTACCGTCCTTATTGACAATATATGTTTGATTCTTCGGCGAAGTTGTAAGCTCCAGACTACCTGCCTGCGCCGGATTCGACAACGGAAGGTTGTAGATGGCAGTTGCTTCAGGAACAAGAGAGTTGACCGATATGAAAAGTTCGTCAGCAGGAACTATTTCTATGGCATAATCCACATTTCGGATGCTTTCGCCCACCTCATCGGCATTCTGAAAATAAGTAAGGCTTTCTCCTGTTCTACAGGAAGTGAACAACATGGCAAACACTCCGATTAAAAGTATCAAAATATTATTCTTTCTCATATATGCACATTTTTAATTTAAACGAATCCAAGAACATTTTATTATGTTTCCGGCTTGTAATCTTTTATTAAACGGCCATACAACAGTTTTACTGCACGGCTATTTTTATTTTAGCCGAAAAGCAATCAATATTTCCGCAGTCTTCGTTAACTTTGCACGACATTTTTAAGTATAGCCCACATGGATATAGTACTTCCTTTCAACATAACGACACTGGAACTTTCGGCACTTTCCTGCCTGTTCCTGTTGACAATTGTCGTCATTGCCACTTCCGCCGCTCTGCCACGCCGCATCGGCAGATGGATAAAACAAAAATCATTGGCTCAGGACGGGAATGCCAGAACAAATTTGCCCGCACTTTCTGTAATAGTCTACGCACCTACCAACTGTAGCGAAGCACTTCAAACAATGATTCCTCTATTGATGGAGCAAAATTATCCCGACTATGAAGTAATTGTGGTCAACGCCGACAAATGCGGACATGTGGGCGACGCCCTCACCCGTTTGGGATTGGAATATCCCCACCTGCGCACGACATTCACTCCCGAAAACTCCTGCAATGTTTCCATAAAGAAGCTGTCCATCACGCTCGGCATCAAAGCGGCTGTCAACGATTTCGTGCTGATTACGTCAGCCCTTTGCCGCCCGGAATCCGACCAATGGCTGACGGGCATGGCACGCCATTTTGCCAAGGGCGCGGACATCGTTGTCGGCTACGCCCACAGTGAATTCGACAACGACATGGAAAGAGGCCGGCGCTACCGTGCCTATGACGAAACGGAAGAAGCTGCCGTCTATCTTAATGCTGCTCTCTGCCGCCGTCCGTTCCGCTGTCATGGAAGCAACATTGCATACCGCAAACAACTGTTCTTCGACAACCGCGGATTCTCTTCTTCGTTGAATCTGAAGTACGGCGACGACGACATCTTCCTGAAAGAGATAGCACGCCGTGGAAAAACTGCGGTCGAATTGTCGCCGGAAACTATCCTGTTGGAACGCCACGACGATTTCCGTTACGAATTCCGCTTGCAGAAACTGTTCCGATGCTTTACCCAACGGCGCACACGCCCGTTCATCAACGGAGAAACGGTAAGACAGACTTGCTACTACGTATTTCTGCTGGCCGTTGCCTGCACGATAGGCTATGCCGCATGGATTGCCTTACAAACCAATGAGATATCCGACTATTGGAAAGCAGGAGCCATCGGCGGCGCTGCGCTACTGCTGTTTATCGTTCAACAGCTTTCCGACATACTGACCTACCGCAAAACCGCACGCCTACTACAAGGACGCATGTTGTTTTTCACCGTACCGGCACTGCGTTTCGTTCGTCCGTTCAGAAACTGCATAGCCCACATAAAATCACGCCACGCCGGCAACTACACATGGCAATAACAAAAAAACGGTAAACAATATAACATCAACATCAAGGGGCTGTACCGGAAAAACCGATACAGCCCCTTGACTTGTTTATTGATGCAACCGATTAGATAATCAGCATGGCATCACCATATACGCCAAAGCGATATTTTTCTTTCACAGCTTCATTATAGGCATTCATCACGATATCGTAATCACCGAATGCAGCAACGAGCATAAGCATCGTTGAATACGGCAAATGGAAATTACTGATCATTGAAGTGCAGACCGTAAAGTCGTACGGCGGGAAAATAAACTTGTTCGTCCAGCCGCTGAACTCCTTGATATGTCCGTCCATGCTTACAGTACTTGCCATGGCGCGAAGCACAGAAGCTCCAACAGCGCAGACTGCCTTTCCGGCATCTTTCGTACTGTTCACCAAGTCAACCAGATGAGTACCCACTTCCACCTGTTCTGAGTCCATACGGTGCTTTGTCAAGTCTTCCACATCAATTTCACGGAAATTGCCCAAACCGAAATGCATGGTCAAAAAATCGTAGTTCACACCCTTGATTTCCATACGTTTCAGCAATTCACGGCTGAAGTGTGTACCGGCAGCAGGAACCACTACTGCACCCTCATTCTTGGCAAAAATGCACTGGAAACGTTCTTCGTCTTCCGGCACCGGTTCACGGGTAATATATTCAGGAAGCGGAGTTTGTCCGAGTTTGAACAAGGCATCCTTGAATTCGTCGTGCGGACCGTCGTAAAGGAAACGAAGTGTACGGCCACGGGAAGTGGTATTGTCGATAACTTCAGCTACCATTGACTCATCTTCTCCGAAATACAGTTTGTTGCCGATACGTATCTTTCGTGCAGGTTCTACCAATACGTCCCACAATTTATGTTCCTCGTTCAGTTCGCGCAACAGGAACACTTCAATTCTTGCACCGGTTTTTTCCTTGTTGCCGTACAGACGGGCAGGGAAAACCTTCGTATCGTTAAACACAAAAAGGTCGCCGTCGTCGAAATAGTCAAGAACTTCCTTAAACACTCTGTGTTCAATAGCTCCAGTCTTACGGTTTACAACCATCAGTCTCGACTCATCACGTTCCGGGGCCGGATATTGTGCGATTAATTCCTCCGGCAATTTAAATTTAAATTGTGAAAGCTTCATATCTTGTGTTCTCGTTTTAAATTTCTTTTCTACTGATTTTCTTCCGGCAATTCAATGTCGGCTGTTTCCAAGTGTTTCATCAAATCCTCTACCGAAAGGCAGTTTTCCACTGCCACATCGCCGACTCGCGTACGGCGCAAGCCCGTCAGGTGTCCGCCACTGCCCAACGCTTCTCCGATGTCACGCGCAAGGGCACGAATATAAGTACCTTTGCTGCACACTACCCGAATGACAATGACCGGCATCTGCATGTCGAGCAGTTCAATTTCATCGATAACAAGCTCCTTGGCCTTTATGTTCACTTCCTTGCCCTTCCGCGCCATTTTATAGGCACGTTTGCCGTCAATCTTACAGGCCGAATAGGCAGGAGGAACCTGCTTGATACTGCCGACAAACTTTTTCAGAGCTCCTTCCACCATCGGGCGGTCGATGTGCTCCCACGGATATTCGGCATCTATTTCCGTTTCCAAATCAAAAGAAGGCGTGGTCGCCCCTAAACGGATAGTCGCCACATATTCCTTTGTATGCGCCTGAAGTGCCTCAATCTGCTTGGTGGCACGTCCCGTCACCACTGTCATCACTCCAGTTGCCAACGGGTCGAGCGTACCGGCATGGCCTACTTTCAGTTTTTTCAATCCGGTACGGCGTGAAAGTGTACCCCGGATACGCTTCACAACGTCGAACGACGTCCAGCGAAGCGGTTTGTCAACATAAAAAATTTCTCCTTCTACGGGATGAAGCATATATCAATTTTTAGTCTATTGTAAGGTTTGCTCCTGACATGAGCATTACCAAAATCACCACTCCGACAATAATACGGTAATAGCCAAAAAGCTTGAAACCATATTTTGTCACATAGTCGATAAAGAACTTCACGGCCAACACTGCCACCACAAACGCCACAACATTACCGACAATCAGCACTGTAAGGTTGTCCATGATAACAGAAGAACCGAAATCCATATACAACTTAAGCAGCTTATAGCAAGTAGCAGCAAACATTGTAGGCACCGCCAAGAAAAACGAAAATTCAGCAGCATTCTTGCGGCTTAATCGCTGCGACATACCTCCAACAATAGTTGCCATCGAACGCGACACACCTGGAATCATGGAAATACACTGCATCAAACCGATACGGAATGCGCGTTTTTCTGTCAGTTCAGTGCTGTCCGAACCTTTATTGAAAATTCTGTCACAGAAAATCATAAATACACCACCCACAATAAGCATGATGGCGACAACCTCCACACTTTCGAGCATGGCATCAATATATTTTTCAAGCAGCAATCCCAACACAGCAGCCGGAATGAACGCTACAAAAAGTTTCCAATAAAAATCATATTTGTGAAGAAAACGCTTCAATGGAGTCGCATTTTCCGGAGCAGGCGTATGGTTCAACCGGAAAAAGCGCTTCCAATAAAGCCATACAACCGACAAAATTGCACCAAACTGGATAATGAACGTAAACGCCTTCACAAAAGGAGTACTTTCAACACCCAGCAAATGCTGTGTAATTATCATGTGACCGGTTGAAGAAACCGGAAGAAATTCTGTAAGTCCCTCTACTACTGCAATAATTACCGATTCAATAACATTCATACGCTACGTCTACTTTTTCTTATATAAAATTGCAAAAAACATCAGCACAAACCCTAAAAAAGAAATTGTCGGCCCGACAGCAATGCGCACGGTGCTGAAAATATCGGGATTGAACGCCTCGTCGGTGCTCGGTTCGCCGCCCATCAGCAGAAAGCCGACTATAATCATTACCACAGAAACCCCCATCAGCAGAAAGTTTGCCTTAGTCAAAGTCTTGGTAGTTTCCGGTTGCTGTCCGGAAACGTTGTTGATTTCTTCCATATATAATTTTAAGCTTAAAATGATTATCGTTTAAACAAATCGTCGTAGCTGAGACGGATGTATTTGTCAGCGGCCAAAAAGGCTGCCAAACCGCATATCAGCACACCCAGCACTATCAGTCCTGCAAACACGGCCACAATTTCCAGCGCTGAGAACGAAACAACAAGTGCTTCGTCGATATTCTGAAGGAACAGATAGACACCCAACAGGAAAAGCATCGACACGAATGCGGCAATCAAACCGTTCAGCATATTGCTTATGACAAACGGCCGACGGATAAATCCCGGCTTTGCACCGACAAGTTTCATTGTATGTATCAGGAAACGGCGGGAATACACAGTCAACCGCACTGTATTGTTAATCAGCACGAAAGAGATAAGCATCAGCAACACAGCTATGACAAACAGCACCAATGCCACATTACTGATATTGCGGTTGGCGGCATCCACCTCGCTCTTGTGCATGGCTATTTCATCAACGAAAGTGATAGCTTTCAATTGCCGTTCAATCACTTGCAGACTGTCAAGATTGGCATATTCGGCCTTTACATACACTTCATACTCGGCATTCAGTGGATTCACACCAAACAGTTCCACCAGATTCTCACCCGTTTCTGCCTGCCAGTTCTGCAACGCAGCTTCCTTCGAAATGAATTTCACATCCGACACGTAAGGCGAAGCCTTCCACATTTTGTCCATCGCCGCCACCTGTTCGGGAGTAGTTTCACTCTGCAAAACCACACTGAAACCTATATTTTCTTTCAGTTCCTTTGAGAATGTATTGGCAAGTATGCCAAGGAACGCAATGATTCCCAAAAGCAGCAACACCAAAGCGACGCTGATTGTCGACGTGAAATTTGACTGAAAATAAGATATTTTCGATTTTTTCTCTTTGCTCATCACTATGTACTTTTACCCGTTTACACATAAAACGGGAATTTAAGAAAATTATTTGCAAAGATAATGCAAGGTGAGAGCAAAGGCAAACGAAAACGCAGTTTTCAGTTTAACTTTGCCGAACCGCAACTTATCTTATGCAAAGATACAACCGCCAAAGTGCCTTTGTCAATTGCCTATATAGTTTTATTTTGTTTTTTTACCTAATTTTTAGACGATTAAAATGTTTTGAGGTGTAGGCAAAATAAATAAGAGCACCGATGACACATGCGGCAAAGCAAATCCAATACACAAAATGATAGCTGGTGCGCTCGGCAATGTAGCCACCGCTGAAGATTCCTATACCAGCCCCCACATCCCACGAAGTCAGATAGGAAGAGTTTGCCGTACCCCGTCGGCTGTTGGGCGCAAGATTGATAAACATGCTCTGGTAGGAAGGGCACATGGTGCCGTAGCCAAGCCCGATTATCAGTGCCGACACATAGAAAGCGGCCATATGGCTGATTCCGACAAAAACCAGAAAGCCGACAACAACCAGAATCATTCCGGCCTTCACGTTTTCAATGATATATCCCCTGCGCACCCATTTGTTCGTGAACACGCGCGAAAGTATCAGTCCCACGGAAAGCACCAGAAAGAACACCCCGCTGCCGGAATATATGCCGAGTTCCTGTTTTCCGTAAATGGCAAGATAAGTGGTAAGCGTCGCGCTGGCGAAAGCGAACGGAATCAAATTGAAACCCTCTGTCAGACTCACTTTCAGGAAAAAGCGGTCGAACGACAGCGGCACTTGGTTCTTGACGATGGCGCGAGGCTTGTTTTTCACCATCATTATGCAGGCGAATCCAATCAACGAGGAAATCAAAGGCACTGCAAATACAAGATGAATGTTGGGAATATTATTGTATAGTGCCAAAGCCACCGACGGTCCTATTGCCATTGCCAGATTGTTGCTGATACCGTAATAGCCGATGCCTTCACTGCGGCGGCTTGAAGGAAGCACGTCAATGGCAACCGTACTGTTGGCCACCGAAGTTGACCCGAAAGCAAACCCCTGAAGCGTACGCACCAGTCCGAACATCAGCACGGTAGTAGAGGCCACGAATCCAATATTGAACAGCGAAAAAACCAGATAGCACACCATCAGCACCTTCTTGCGCGGAAAGCTGTCGACGATATAACCGCTAAACGGACGAATCATCAGTCCGGTAATGATAAAGCCGCCCATCACTTCTCCAATGATGTCGCGCCCTGCCCCCAGCTCGTCGGCAAGATAAATCGGCAGAATCGGCATCAAATTATATAATGAAAAGAACAGCAGGAAATTCGCAAGCATGACAAACACATAGTTGCGATTCCATAGGCGGTTGTCGCCATCGGCCACTGCATACGGGTCGAAATCCGGAGCATTGCCGGAAATTGCTTCTTTAGTCATACACAGATTCGTTTTTATGTTGTCAGCCGGAGCAGGCAAACGCCCTGCTCCCAAGCCATACTATCCCACTTCTTCGCCAATCAGCGTAGCCGATGAAGCGTCCTTCACCTTCACGCGGACAAGCTCGCCGATACGGTGGTTTCCACGGGGAAATACCACCACCTTGTTCTGCTCCGTGCGACCGAAAAGCTGTTCGCGCGAACGTTTGGAGTAGCCTTCCGTCAGCACTTCAAATGTTTTGCCGATATCGCGGCGGTTGCTTTCAGCCGAAAGTTCGTTCTGCAAGGCAATCATGCGGTTCAGACGGTCTATCTTCACCTCTTCGCTCACATTGTCGGGCAGATTCTTGGAGGCAAACGTTCCGGGGCGTTCGGAATACTTGAACATGAACGCACTGTCGAACACCACTTCGCGCATCAGGCTCAGCGTTTCTTCAAAATCCTCTTCCGACTCATCGTGGAAGCCGGTAAACATGTCAGTAGAGATACCACAGTCAGGCATTGCCTTACGGATAGCGGCAATACGGTCGAGATACCACTCACGGGTATATTTGCGGTTCATCAGCTTCAATATGCGCGAACTGCCGCTCTGTACCGGTAAATGAATATGCTTGCATACATTAGGCGTTTCCGCAATGACTTGCAAGGTTTCATCACTCATATCCTTGGGATGTGAAGTGGTAAAACGAACACGCATGTCCGGAACCGCCTCGGCCACTGTGCGGAGCAGCATCGGGAAAGTAATTATTTCACCCTCTTTCTCAAAACGATAAGAATTCACATTCTGTCCCAGCAACGTTACTTCTTTATAACCTTTGTCTGCCAAGTCACGCACCTCATTCAGAATACTTTCCACATCACGGCTGCGCTCACGCCCACGGGTATACGGTACAATACAATAATGACAGAAATTATTGCAACCACGCATAATGGATACAAACCCGGAGATATGATTGCCGCAAATACGGGACGGAATTACCTCACGATAGGTTTCTGTAGTAGAAAGCTCCACATTAATGGCTTTCTCCCCCGCTTCCACCGAAGCGACCAAATCGGGCAAAGTGAGATAGGCATCCGGTCCTACGACAAGATCTACATGATGGTTCTCGATCAAATCATCTTTTACACGTTCTGCCATGCAGCCCAACACACCGACAATCAGATTCCGGCGTTTGTTTTTCTTCATAGAATGGAAAAACTCCAGACGGTTCAGAATCTTTTGTTCTGCATTGTCGCGAATGGAACAGGTATTCATAAATACAGCATCCGCTTCATCCAATGTTTCGCATACATGGTAGCCTGCCATTTGCATAATAGAAGCAATCACTTCACTATCAGCAACATTCATCTGGCATCCGTAAGTTTCAATAAACAATTTCTTGTTTTCGGAATCAGTTGCAGATTTAAAGTCTGCTCCTGTTGTTTCTTTCATATTTTCTCTGTTTTATGGTTTCGTAGGCAAAGATACGGAGTTACCGACAAATTAAACGAATAAAAGAGCCGAAAATTGAATATTATAAGAGAATTATGCATTTAACTGTTAAATAATTATAACCAGTGAACAAAAAAAACCGTTAACGTTACCAACGTATTATTATAATTCGCATATTTGCTTCCGAAAAACATTAGATTTTTTCATAGTTAAGGTTTAGTTGAGTAAGCGGGAGTTGTGAAACCCCCGCTTATTTTTTTAGACCGTCCGTTTGACAAAAAGGCAACTGTTTCCGGTTTTTCATGGCAAACGGCAAGGAAAAAGTTCCCTTTAGGGATGCACGGGTTCCGCCAAAAGCACAAAACAGAGGTAAACACAAGCATCTTTGGATACACTTTTTTAAGGTTTTGCCCGTTTTTTCAGTCCCGTTAACCCGGATTTAAGCCCGATTAAGGATTGCTCTCATGAGAAAAATTTTCCGTTTGGCTGAAAAAACACTTTTTTTCTCAGTCAAAAAAAAGATGAACGACCACAGGTTACCGGAAAAACGGCCTGAAAGCGGGAAAACAGATTGCTGAAAACACCGTTTTTTCTCTATTTGGCAAGAAAAGGTATGCAAGGATACGCTGTCCTTTTGCAAAAGGTATGCGTTCCCGGACTTACGCCTCCTTCGCCAACCAGCGCAGGATGCACCTTTCCGGCAGGCCTTTGGAAAGCAAAATCCCTTTTCCACTGACATTCCGCCTCCTCCCGACGGCGCGAGACTCGCGTATTTCCGATGACGGCTCGGTAAAGGCACGAATACGCGAACCATGCAGAACCGGGATTAACATTTTGACAGTATGCACCATAAATTTTACCCAATGCTCCCTGCCCAAGGTCTTCTTTCCCTACCTTTGAAGTGTATAATAACTTAAAACATATCATCATGAACATCACAAGAATCATGGGACTTTGCCTGATTTTCTCTCTGGCATCCCCCGACAGCATTCATGCACAAGAGAACAAAAGCAAGAAAGCAAAAATCGGCTCCTTCCTTCGTAAAGTAGGTGAACAAACTACGGGTATCAACATGAGCAACGAGTTTTTTATCGTCAATCCGGCCAAGTCTGACGTAGACATACAGTTGGTGGGATGCTACGGCAATAGCGGCACACGCACCGCGACTTTGATTTTTACGGCAAAGGCCTTGCACCAGGAATACCCCAACGCCGTATTCGGCGGTAACACGAAAGCCTACGATGCGAAAGGCAAGCTGTACGACAAATGCCAAAAAGACGAAAATGGACGCCTGATCAATCGTCAAGGATTTGTTTTCTTTACTTCCGTCATTCATCCGGACGATCTGAAAAGAATGGCAAAAATGGATACGCCAGCTGAAGTTTGTCTGCA
>OJMG01000943.1_pt1 | contig 28082 bp, 35 predicted proteins | sample 1597141 | NCBI WGS metagenome assembly OJMG01 (sample SAMEA2452119, study PRJEB22498) | human gut metagenome | biome: human feces; feature: human gut; material: feces | place: Australia | collected 2012 | reverse complement strand
GGTTCTTTTTTATTATAGAAAAGGAGGGGGCGTTGTTGAAGCTCACTATAAAACAAAAAGCATTTGCTGACTATTATATTGAGTTAGGCAATGCTACTGAAGCTTACAAACGAGCATATCCAAACGTTATAAAACAAAGAACTGCAGAAAGCGCAGGAAATAGATTGTTGAGTAATGTTGAGGTTAAAAACTACATAAAAGAAAAAATGGAAGAAATATCGAGTAATAGAATAGCTAAGGCTGAAGAAGTTTTACAATATCTTACTAGGGTTATAAGAGATGAAGAGACAGAGCAAGTTGTTGTTACTAAAAGCGCAGGTGATTTTATAACTGAAATTGAAATAGTAGATAAAAAGTTAGATGCTAAAGATAAAATTAAAGCTTCTGAATTATTAGCTAAAAGATATTACTTATTTAATGATAGAGAAATAAGATTAAAAGAAATGAAAATGGATTTGGAAATAAAGAAGGCTACTGAAGAAGATATTAAAGTTGATGATAAATCTTTTGCTTTACCTTGGAATGTAATTTCTCCAGCTTTTGTTGAAGCTTTACATAAATTTGAAGAAAATATTTTTACTGAGTATGTATTTAGTGGAGGTAGAGGGTCAACTAAATCTTCTTTTATATCACTTAAAATAATTGAGCTTATAAAAAATAATCCAGAGCTTAATGCAGTAATAGTAAGGCAAGTAGCAAATACTTTAAGAGATTCAGTATTCGCTCAAATACAATGGGCTATAGAATCATTAGAATTGACAGAAGAATTTAAGTGCACCTATTCTCCTTTAGAAATAACATATAAACCTACAGGACAAAAGATTTACTTTAGAGGTGCTGATGAACCTACTAAGTTAAAAGGTATTAAAGTTAAGAGTGGGTATTTAGGAATATTATGGTTTGAGGAGTTAGACCAATTTAAAGGACCAGAAGCTGTTAGAACTATAGAGCAATCTGTAGTAAGAGGTGGAGATAAAGCCTATATATTTAAAAGTTTTAACCCTCCTAAGACTGCTAATAATTGGGCTAATAAATATGTTAAAGTGCCGAAAAAGAATAGATATTTTAATCATAGTAATTATACTCAAGTGCCTAAGAAATGGCTAGGTAAAGCATTTATAGAAGAAGCAGAACACTTAAAAGAAATTAACCCGAAATCATATGAACATGAATATTTAGGTATTGCTAATGGTAATGGTGGGAATGTATTTGACAATGTTATTATTAGAGAAATTACCGATGATGAAATAGATGTGTTTGATAGAATATATATGGGTGTTGACTGGGGATGGTTTCCTGATCCTTGGACATGGAATAAAATGTATTATAATCCGAGTCAAAATAAGTTATATATATATGATGAAGCTAGAGAAAATAAAAAATCAAATAAAGATACTTATGAAATATTAGTTAATGAGAAAGGTGTAACTCCAGCAGATATAATAACCTGTGATAGCGCTGAAAAGAAATCAATACAAGATTATAAGAATTATGGGTTATCAGCTAGAGGAGCTAGAAAAGGTCCTGGAAGTGTGGACTATTCTATGAAATGGTTAGTTTCTTTAAATGAGATAGTAATAGATAATATTAGATGCCCTTATACTGCTACAGAATTTTTAGAATATGAATATGAAAGAACTAAAGATGGAGAAGTTATATCTGGATATCCAGATAAAGAGAATCATCACATAGATGCTGTTAGATATGCATTAGAGCATATTATAAATAATAAAAGTAAAGGTCCTATTAATATTAACTGTTAAGGAGGTGGTAATATGTTAACTAGTTTAGAATTCTTGAAGGTAGGACAACCTTGGCCACCTCCAGGAGAAGAAAAAAGACTTGAAAAATATATGAGGCATAAACGTATATTTGAAGGTGAGCATGAAGAAGTATATAAAGAAAGTTTTAAAAGAATTATTAGGGTTATAGGAAACTTTGAGAATGTAGTTAGCTACCATGTTATAGCTAATTTTCAGAAGTTAATTAGCTTAAAGATAGCTGATTTCTTACTAGGAGAACCTCCTAAAATAACTTGCGGTGATGATGATAGTAAAGAACAAACTTGCTTAGATAATATATCGGAAAATAGTGACTTAATTAATACTTGTTATGCTAGTGCAATAGATTTATCTAGATACGGAGATAGTATTTTAAATGTTTACAAAGATGAAGAAGGCAAAGGAGTAATTGATATAACTCAACCTTCTTTTTATTTTAAAGTTGTAGAACCTAGAAATATCAGAAAAATAAAACATCATGTACTAGCTCATACATATAAGGTTTTAAAACTTAATTCTAGCTTCTTTGGAAGAACTAAGCAAGAGTATGATCATTATCTATATGTGGAGATACACTCTAAAGGATTTTATGAGACTATAACTTATAAACTTAATGATAATGAAGATGCAATAAATAATGTACATGAAGAATTAAAAAGAGTTAATACTGGTTTAAATGACTTTGCTATAGTTCCAATACATAACTTACTTACAAGCGATAGAGTGTATGGAATTGATGATTACTCTGATTTAGATAGTATTATATCTGAATTAGAAGTTAGAATAAGCCAAATATCTAAGATATTAGATAAACATGCAGAACCGAGTGTACAAGGACCGTCTAGTGCATTAGTAAGAAATCCTCATACTGGAGAGTGGCAATTAAAGATGGGGAACTATTTCCCTAGGGATACAGTAGAAGATCCACCAGTTGAATATATTACATGGGATGCACAACTAGAAGCAAACTTTAAAATAATAGAAAAGCTCATAAATATATTATCTGTAGTATCTGAAATGGGAAGTGCTATATTTGATAATGAAACTAAAACTGGTCAAATAGCTAGTGGGACAGCACTTAGAAGAATGATGATAAGTCCTTTAGCTAAGACAAATAGAGTTAGAATGAGGTTTGATGCAGGTATTAAAAAAGCTATAAAACTTTGTAGCCAACTTGGTGGAGATGGTATCATTGATTTATCTAAAGAGAAGATTAATATATTCTGGAATGATGGTTTACCAGGTGATCCAAAAGAAGAAGCTGAGGTAATGGCTATAAGAACTGGAAATAAATCAACTCTAAGTCAATATAGTGCTATTCAAAGATTAGATGGCTTATCAGATGAAGATACTGCTAAGGAAATAGAAGCTATAAAACAAGATGAAGTTAATAATAATCCATTATCAAATATGAACTTTGATTATGGCAAAGAAGAAATGGAGGATGAGAATAATGGAAACTAATAAATTTATAGATATATGCAAAGAAGAAATAGTTAAATACTTTAACAATGAGTGCGACAAGACTGATAATTTTGAATTAACTACAGATGATGTATTCGTGGTATGGAATTGCAAAACTCTTCAAAATAACAAAGCATTATTATCTACAACTGTAAGTGATGGAATGTACTATGAAATGACTTACAATGGAAATGAGAATGAAGTTTATTTTGATGCTTATAAAAAATGGAAAAATAAAAAGATTATTCTATAGTGGCGAGAGTGAGAACAATGGCTAAAAAAAACGATATGAATTTAACTGTAAATGTAGAGTTATTATTTAGTTTTAGTATAGCTCTTGAATATTTAAAACAAGGTTTTAAGGTGTCAAAGAAGTCGTGGCATAAAGAAGGTATGTATATACAATTACAAGAACCTACAGAGTTATCTAAAATGACTGATAGGTATTTATATATAACTATAGATGATGAATATAGAAATCCTTGGCATCCTAGTCAAGCGGATATACTAGAAGAGGATTGGCAAGTGGTTAAATAATGAAATCTTATGATAAAAAGATTAATCAACTTATTAATTTATATATAAGAGCAGAAAAAAGACTTATAAATATAATTAGTACTAAGACTGTAAAAGGTCAAGTAACTGATTTTTATAGAGCATTACTTAAAGAAGTAAGAATAGAACTTATGAAATTACAAGTTCAAACTTCAAAGTTATCTAAAGATATAGTTAAGGAATTATACCTAGAAGCCTATGAAAAATCTTTAGAGTTATTAGAAATAGCTAATATAAAAGATGGATTCACATCATTACATACTGATGCAATAAATATATTAACTGAGAATCTAGTAAATAACTTTTCAGAGGTTAATAATCAAGTTGGTAGAAAAATAGAGGACACTATACGAGATATAGGTCTAACTAATGCTCAACTTAAATTTGCAACAGGTCAAACTATTAAAGAACTTCAAAAAGAGCTTAGAGAAACTTTAGTTAATGAAGGTATCGGAGGGATAACCGATAAAAGAGGTCGAGTTATTCCTTTTACTGTTTATGCTGAATTATTAGCTAGATCCATTGTTGCAGAAACTCAAAATACAAGTATTTTAAATGTAGCAAAGGAGTATAAAAAGGATTTAGTTATAATGTCAGAACATAAAAGTGCATGCCCAGTATGTCAAAAGTACGAAGGCAAGATATATTCTATAAGTGGAGATGATAAAAGATATCCTAAACTAAATACTATACAAGGATTTAATAAGGGATATAACAATATACATCCACGCTGTAGACACAGAATTAGTGTTTATATAGAGAAGTATAATTAACACTTACTTATGTAGGTGTTTTTATTATGCAATAAATTATCTTTTATTCTATTACTGATAGATGTAAAAGAACAGGATATAGAAAAACTCTAGTGATGCAAACACGTAAAAAGCGTAGGAGGATATTATGAAGTTATTAGAAATATTAAAAGCTCAAGGACTTACAGATGAGCAAATAAAAGCAATACAAACTTCTATGAAGGAAAATAAGGTTTATGAGACTTCATTAGAAAATGCAGAAGAAAGATATAATAAGTTAAAAACTCAAAAGAGTGAGCTTGATAATCTTTTAAAAGAAAGAGATACACAACTATCTGATTTATCTAAAAACAACAAAGATAATGAAGAATTATTAAAACAGATTAAAGACTTGCAAGTTTTAAATAAAAATCAAGTTGCAGAATATGAAAATAAAATAAATAAAATGCAATTTGATTATGCTCTAGAAGGTGCACTAACTGGAGCTAAATGTAAAAATAATAAGGCTTTAAAAGCTTTACTTGATATGAATAATATAAAATATCAAGATGGAAAATTAGATGGCCTAGAAAATCAAATAAATAGTTTAAAGGAATCAGATGCATATTTGTTTGATTTAGACCAAACTTCAACTGGAAGTGGATTTAATCCTACAGGTGGAGGAGAACCAAAAGAAACAGGGTTTAATTTTAATTTCCAACCAATAAAATAATTAAAAATAAAGGAGAATTTATAATATGACAACTTTAAATTATGCACAACAATATTCAAAAGAATTAGCGAATGCTTATCCTAATGTACTACACTTTGGAAGATTATGGAGTACTGAAAATTCATCTAAATATAGAATAGTAGATGCTAAAACTATACAAATACCTACTTTATCTGTAGGAGGAAGAAAGAATGGAGACAGAGATACTATAGGTCAATTTTCTAGAAACTTTAATAATGCATGGGAAACAAAAACATTAAAAAATCATAGAATATGGGAAACTTTAGTTCATCCTAAAGATGTAGATGAAACTAATCAAGTTGTTTCTATAGCTAATATAACTAAGACGATGAATGAAACTGAAAAGTTCCCAGAAATGGATGCTTATTTAATATCTAATTTATATAAATTAAAAAATGATAAAAAAGCTGTAGTTCCTCAAGAGGCAGAATTAACAGAGGATACAGTATTAAAAGTATTTGATGAATTAATGGATGAAATGGATGAATCATTAGTTCCTTCTACTGGAAGAATATTATATGTAGATACATATACAAAGACATTAATAGACAATGCTATAACAATAGTAAGAACAAACGGAGATAAAACTTTATTAAGAGGCGTTTCAAGACTTGATGAAGTTGAGGTAATATCTGTACCAACTAAATTAATGAAAACTGAATACACTTTTGATAATGGATTTAATGTAGGTGAATCAGCTAAAGATATAGCTATGTGCTTAGTACATCCAAGTGCTGTATTACCTATAGTTTCTTATGAGTTTTCACAATTACAAGCACCAAGTGCTGTTACTCAAGGTAAATATGTATACTTTGAAGAATCTTTTGAAGATGTATTTATATTAGATAAAAAACATGATGCAATAAAGTTTGTTGTAAAGCATAGTGCCTAGCACACGAATAGCTTCAATACCAACTGAAGAAGTTGAGTTAGTCGAAGAAGTGGCGGTCCCACAAGAAATAGACTATTCTTCTATGACAGTAGCTCAATTAAGAGAAATAGCTAAAAATAAAGGAATAGAAGGATATTCAAGTTTAAAGAAAGCTGAATTAATAGAGAAGTTAGGATAAAACCTAGCTTCTTTTTTATTGAAGTAGGTGATCATATGATAACAATAGAAGATGCTTATAGTTATTTTTATAATGAAAGATTATTTTCAGATGACTGGCTAATGGCTGAAAATAACAAACAAGAGCAATCACTTAAAATGGCTGCTAATCAAATTAATAGACTTAGATTTAGTAAATATACTGATGAATATAAGGAAGAAAATTTAAAGAAAGCTATATGTGAGCAAGCTTTATATCTTATTCAAACTCAAAATACTAAAAGATCTAGATTAATAGAACAAGGAGTTACTAGTTTTAATGTAGAGGGACTTAGTGAAAGTTATGATATTTCTAAAGCTAGGAAGAAGGTCTGCACTGAAGCTATAGAATATTTAAAACCTTATTTGATAGGATGTGCTTCCATATGCTAAGAGATTATTTAAATCAGGTGGTTATATTAAAATCATTGATAGGTATGGATGAGTATAATGAACCTATATTTGGTGAAGCAAAAGAAGTTAAATGTAGGTTAATAGATAGATTTAAACGTATTGTCAATGACAAAGGTGAGGAAGTTGTATCTGATGGTATTATACAGTGCTATGAGAGTATAAAAGTAGGTGACTATATAGATAATCGAAAGGTTATAGCTGTAAATTCTATAGTGGATTTAGAAGGTGTTATAGGCTATAAAGGTTATTTACTATGAGCAATATAGAAATAGAAGGACTAGATGAGTTACTTAAAAATCTAAATAAGTTAGCTAAAGAAATCCCAGATGTAGCAGAGGAAGAATTAGCAGATATAGCTTTAGATTTAGGAAGTAAAAGTAGTAAAGCTGCACCAGTAGAAAGTGGAGATTTACGAGGTGAGTTAGCAAGACCTAGAAGAAAAGGCCCTATGCATTGGCAAGTTGGATCTAGTTTACCTTATACAAGAAGGCAACATGAAGGAATACACTTTAACTTTAAAAGAGGTGGAGGTGCTAAATTCTTAGAAAGGCCTTTTAGAGAAAATCAGTCAGTATATATTAAAAGAATAAAAGATGTTCTGAAAGGAGCATTAAATGTTTAGATATATAAAACAATACCTAGAACAAAATGGAATAAATGAAACTATAACTATAGGAAGTATAGTTGATGGAGATGGAGTAGGTTTATTCAGTACAACTGGATTAGAACCTACTTTTTATTTTGATGATACTACTATTGAATATATTGGACTTCAAATTATATCTAGAAATAAAAGCTATCCTAAAGGAGAGCAGGTAATTAAAGATATATTTAGTCTATTAAATAAATTGGAAGGCTATAAACCACAACAGAGCCCTTTTTCTATAGGTAAGGATGAAAAGGGAAGAAGTGAGTTTAGTGTGAATTATATAATATCGAAAGAAGGTGTTAAGTAATGGCATTTACCGGAGAAAAAGGAGCAATAAAAACTGGAGAAAACTCTATTACTAAAATGGAAAACTGGAAACTTAGCATAAAAGCTAATGAAGTAGATACAACTAGTTTTGATTCTGACGGATGGGAAGAAACTGAAGTTACAACAAAATCTTGGGAAGTATCTATGGAAGGTACTTTTAATAAAGCAGATACTACAGGCCAAAAGGCAGTGATGGCAGCTTTAGTTAGCGGAGAAAATTTACCTATAAAGCTATATGTAGATAAGACTGCTGAGAAAGAAGATTTTAGTGGAAATATAAAAATAACAGGACTTGATATAGATACAACTGTTAAGGATAAATTAAAAATATCTATAAAAGCAAAAGGTAATGGAAAATTAAATGGACTTGATGATTAATTATATAAAGGGAGAATGTTAATATGAGAAATAAAGTTGTTAAATTTGGAAATAAAGAAATATTAGTTGTTGAGAAAAAAATAAAAGAATTAAAACAATTAGCTAAAGATATTTCAGTTAGTTTTAATGATTTATTAAAAATAGATTTAGATAATAGAACAACTGATGATATATTTAATATCATATTTGAACAATTAGAGGATAAGATAACTATTATATTCCCTCAGTTAACTGTAGAAGATATAGAAAATGCATATATATCTGAAGTAGAGGAGCTATTAGTAGCATTTATAGAGGTAAATTTTATAGGAGCAAAGAAGGTTATTTCTCAAGTTATGAAATTAGCATAGAGGAGTTAATTTTCTTTGCTAAAGAATATGGATATAATAAAATTGATATAGAAGAATTAACTGTTAGAGAAAAGTTTGAAATGTTTAATTCAGATATAGCAGTTTATTTTAAGCAAGTTAATTATTACGAAGATATGAGTAAATTTGCTAAGTTAGGGTTATGGATCATACAGTGCTTAGGTGGAGATGTTGATGATATTGAAAGCCTAATTGGAGAATACCCTACTTTACAGAATAAAAGAGAATTAACCCAAGATGATTTAGAATTAATAGAATTTGCTAAACAAAATGGTCTTAAATATAAGATTACAAATACAGGAATTAAGATAAGTGCTTAGAAATAGGCACTTTTTTATTACCTCAAGTAGAAAGTGAGGTGAGATAATGGCTACTATAGGTGAGTTATTTGTAAAACTAAAGGCTGATACATCAAACTTTGATAAAGGTATGAGTAGTGCTACTTCTAAGGCTAATACTACAACTAAAAGCATAAAATCTCAAGTTATGAGTCTAGCTGCCGAATACAGAAAAACTGGAATGACACAAAAAGAGGCTATGGCCAAAGCTTGGGATGAAGTAGGTCACAAAGGTACTAGTAATTCACGGAAGGTAAAAGGAGAGCTTAATAGCTTAAATGGTGTGATAAAAAAAGTCAGTGCAAATATAGTGTCTTTTATGATTTATGATGTTGGTAAAAATCTTGTAACTGGATTTGTAAATGCAACTAAAGCAGGTATAGATTACAATGCAACTCTTGAAACTTCATCTATAAAATGGGAAACACTTTTAGGATCTCAAGAGAAAGCAAATAAAATGCTTAAAGACATAGAAAAGTTTGCAGCAACTACACCATTTGAAAAAATGGGAGTTGAAGCTATGGCTACTCAACTTCATAACGCAGGATTTGAAGGGCAATCACTATTTGATCAGTTAACTAAGTTTGGAGATTTATCTGGAGCATTTGGTATTCAGGCTGATTCACTTCAAGAAATGGTTAGACAATATGCTCAAGTTAAACAGGCTGGAGTAGCATATACAGAAGACTTAAATATACTTCAAGATAGAGGTATCCCAATTTTTAAAGCTATAGCAGAAGAGTTAGGAATAAATACATCAGAAGTTAAAAAATGGGCCAGTGAAGGTAAAATATCAGCAGACATATATCAAGCTGCATTAGATAATTTAGCTAAAGGTGTAGAAGGTGGGATGCAAAAGCAATCTAAGTCTTTTAGTGGTATGGTAAGTACATTAAAAGATAATATGAGTCAAGCTGCAGGTATACTAGCTCAACCAATATTTGATAAATTAAAGCAGGGCCTAGAAAATGTATTACCTTATGTTGAAAATGTAATAAGTTCTTTATCTGAAAATGGTTTAATGGGAACTATACAAAGGTTTGCACCAGGGATAGAACCATTTGTACAAACTGCTATAGCTATATTCCAAACTATGGGAGATACTGTAGGAGTTATAATTCAATCTATGACAGCGTTTTGGGATGAACATGGAGCATTAATTACCACAGTAGTAAGTTTTGCTTGGAATTTTATAGCTGGATTTATTATGTCTACGATAACAGCTATAGGTAATGTTGTTCAAAGTGGATTAGCGATCATAGATGGAATAATTAACTTTTTCCAAAATTTATTCCAGGGTAACTTTAAAGGATGCTGGGAAAGTATAAAACAAATATTTAGCAATGCTATAAAATTTATATGGAACTGGATGCAAGTTCAATTTGCAGTCAATATACCTAACATGATTAAAAATTTTGGGAAGTCAATTCCTAATATTATTAGTAATATGTGGAACTCAATCAAAGGTTTCTTTAGTGGTGGTATTTCTGCATGTATAAATTTTGTTAAAAATTTAGTATCAACAGGTACTAGTAATTTTAATACTCTTAGAACTTTTGGAGCTAATGCATTTCAAGCGTTGTGGAGTGTAGCAAAGACTATGATGTCTAACTTATTAAGTGCTGTTACTTCAAATATAAGACAAGTACCTACAACTGTAAAAAACTTTATGACACAAGCTGTAAATGTCATTAAAAATATTAACTTAGTTCAGGTTGGTAGAGATATGATACAAGGACTAATCAATGGTATTAAAGGTATGGCTAGCAATGTTGTAGGAGCTATAAAGGGAGTAGTAAGTGGAGCAGTTAATGCAGCTAAAAAAGCACTTGGTATAAATTCTCCTTCTAAAGTATTTACTCAATTTGGTAAATGGACTGGAGAAGGGCTTGCAATAGGTATAGATAGTGAAAATGATAGAGTGACTAAATCAAGTAAGGGTCTTTCTAATAGTGTTATAGGAGGATATAATGCTAATTTAAAAGGAATTAAAACTACTATTAATAGTTCACAATATACAAAACAAGCGAAAGATAACATGATAAATCTTAATATAGAAAACTTTAATAATAATACAGATAAAGACATAGAATATTTAGCTAATGAACTAGCTTTCTATCTAAGTAGAAAAAAAATAGGTATGGGAGGTGCTTTTTAGATGGAATTTACTTTTAATGGTGTAAGTAGTAGAGATTTTAATATAAAGATAAAACAATCTAATCACCTTTCTATACCTAGAAAAAAACTTGAATTTATAGAAGTGCAAGGAAGAACAGACAATCTAGTAGTTGATGAAGGTTGCAGGGAAATGCTTGATATATCAATAGAAGCATATATAGATTGCAGGGATATTGATACTGTAACTTATGCTACAAGGCTTGATAATTGGTTAAATAGTACTAATGGTTATCAAGATTTAATATTTGATGATGGGACTATTTTAAAAGCTATATTTGTAGGTCAAATTGATTTTAATGAAATAGTTAAAAACTTTAATGAAATACTTTTACAATTTAAAGCTTATAGGGAGAGTGATTTATAGTGATAACTTTATATAGTAAAGATTTTACAACTGAATATGGTGCTATAAGTTCTCTTTGTGAAGCTTTTATAGAAGAGGAAAGAAATGGGCTATTTGAATTAAGCTTTATAATGCTTAATACAGATAGTCTTTTTAATTATGTAAAAGAAGAAAATATAGTAGTTGTAAACGCTAATGATACTTTATTAAATCAGAAATTCAGAATTTATATGACTAGGAAACTAATGAATAATAGGGTTGAGGTTTACGCTAGACACATATCTTTTGATTTAATGTATGACTATATAGATAATGTATCTTTTGCTAATCAATCTTGTGAATATGCACTAAATCAATTATTTAGAAGTTCTAATTTTTCAAAGCATTACAAAGGTTATTCTGATATTGTAAACGCTCAAGATTATAGTATGAGTATGGCTAATGTATTAGAAGCTATAGGAGGGAAAAAAGGATCTATAATTGATACTTTCGGAACTGGTGCTGAAATACTTAGAGATAACGAAAATATTCATGTTTTAAATAAAAGGGGGTATGATAACGAAGTTACTATTGAGTATAAGAAAAATTTAACTGGATTTGAGTTAGAAGAAGATACGACTGATTTAGTAACAAGAATATCACCTTATGCAAAATATAATGATAGTGAAACTAATGAAGAGATTATAGTAAAAGCTGATTATGTAGACTCTACATTGATAGCTAACTATTCACACCCTTATATAAAAAGCATTGATTATTCTGATAAGTTTGGAGATGGTGAAATTCCTACGGTTTCCAAACTTCAAGATTTAGCAAGAAAAGAATATAAAAATAATAAAGTAGATATACCTAAGCAAAATTTTAAGATAGAATTTATACCATTATCTAAATGTGTAGGTTATGAAGGCTTAGAGGATAAAATAAGCATTTGTGATACTGTTACTATAATTGATACTAGATATAATATTAAAACTCAATCTAAAGTTATTAAAACAGTTTTCAATGTACTTAAAAATAGATATGAAAGCATTGAATTAGGAGAACCTAGAACTTCTTTAGGTGATGTTGTAGGTGGTGGAAGTAATGATCCTGTAGTTGGTCCTCCAGGTCCACAAGGTCCACCAGGGCAAGATGGAAGTGTTGGGGATTTTCCTAATACCTTACCTAGTACACCAGTATTAGAAAATTTTGTATATGGTTTTTCTAATATAGAGTTGAGTTGGACTTTTGAGAATAAAGTCTATTATTCCTATGAACTTTATGGAAGTAAAACAAAAGATTTTAAGCCTAATACTTTTGATTTAATATTCGAAGGTCAAGCATCAACTTATATGTTCCAAGCTAAACCCAATGAAACATGGTATTTTAAGGTTTGTGCTATAAACACACATGGAGAAAGAACAAACTTTTCAAATCAAGTAACTGTAAATACTACAAAGATAGAAGATTTATCAAATTACGTTGAAAATATGGCTATAAGTGATGCTTTAATTGGTACTATGAGACTTGATAGAGGTTGGGTAGGAGAATTAAAAGGTAACTATATAGACGCTAAGCAATTAAGTGTAACAGACGGAAATGGTAAAAGAACGCTAGATATTGATAGTTTCGGAAATGTTAATTTAGATGTTACAAGCTTAAAAATACATTCCACAACTATAGATAAGGTAATAGACGATAGTGTAAATACTACAGTAAATTCTATATTGGATATATTCAAAGACGGTGTTATTAGTGATGTAGAAAAGAAAATTTTAAAAGAGAAAAAAGAAAATTTATTAAGAGAAAAAGCTGATATACTAGCACAAACTGAAATAATAAAGCAAAGTACAATGTTAGTAAATACTAGTGAACTAATTGATTTAAAGCAATCTGAAAGCAACTATATAAGTTCTATAGATAATTTAGTTGCGATAATAGATAAACTATTAGAAGGAGGGGAAAGTAATGGCTAGTTTAGTGGTAAGTCCAAACGTTATAAATGTGTCTGAAATTAATCAAAATACCGTTACAGTTAATTTCACATGCGACAAAACATTGACTGACGTGAAATTAAGCACAGATAACGGAAGCACTTATAAAGATAAAGTGAGCATGACACAAACAAATGCTATATTTGATATAAGCGGTATGAGTAATAATAATTATAACTGCAAATTGAAAGGTTATTATGAGGAAAATGATAACTCTGATACAATACCAGTTACAGGTATTGAGGTGGATAACTGGGATGTCAAATTAGAAGTTGGACAAACAAAGCAATTAAATGCAAGAGTGATTCCTGCGAACGCTACAAATCAAAATGTTAATTGGTTTTCAAATAATACAAGTGTTGCAACTGTTAATTCGACAGGCTTAATAAAGGCAGTAAGGGCTGGATATGCTAAAATTACCGCAACAACAGAAGATGGAAATATTCCCTATGACGTTCATGTTAATGTTAGTGCTACGCAGACTACTGTTACTTCAGGAATAAAAACTGATCCAGAAAGTGTTACTGTTGTTAGTGGTGGCACTGCTGATATAACAATGTTATTTGGGAATGATGTTATAAACAAAAACTTAGATTTTATGAGTAGTAATGGTGCTATTGCTAGTGTATCTGATTTAGGAAGCTATAAATACAGAATAACAGGTGTAGGACAAGGTAGCACATCGATTAGATTTAGGACTCATGACGGGAAATTTGAGACTTCTTGTTCTGTAACAGTTACTAGTGGAAGTGCAAGTGGGGATTCAACAATAAATGAAGAATATACACAATCTTGCACATCTGAATATATACTTGACAAAATGTATCCTATGGGGCAATCACATGAAGCTATTCCGAGCGGCTTAATAACTGATACATGGAAATATAATTCTAGGTGGGAAAATCAATATAGGCCAACAGCCGTAGCTCATAGTTGTGGTCAAAGTGGATGCCCAGGAACAGGTGCATTTCAAGCACTAGGTTGTTGGTCAAATATATACAGAGTAGAAGGAACACCTTTTACTCAAAACACTGCCGTTGAAATGAAAGATATAAAAGTGTATGGTTGGTATAATGGAGTTTGGGAGTTAGTTCAACACTTACCTGTACCAAATGGTAATTTTTATGCAGAGTCATTTAATGGAGATACTAATAGATATTTTGGAGATAGCGTTAAGCAATCTAGCACATCAAAAACTATAATACTTAGAGAAACAAATAAGATTAATTCAGAAAATTGTATGTATCACCCATTTTCAAATGTAAAGGCTTTTGATACTAAGTACCAATACATTTATACTTGTATAGATTTGAGAAAGGTTAAGTGGGATGAAAAAGGCGTAGACGATAGAGACCAAACTCATTATTGCAGTAATTGTGGTGGAGACTGGTGGTTAGCAGAAGGATTAATGTTCCACGATAGTTGGCAACATAACAAAGGAGTGGCTCAACCAAAAATGATAGAAATCACTAAAGAATGGAGAAGATTCTCTATGACAACTGTGCCACAAGGTTGGAGCAATGGATTCCCAAAGTAGGAGGAAATAATGAATAAGGAAATTATATCTAATAACTTTAATTTAATTATTGATAAATTAGCTGCTATCCCTCCTGTATTAGTTGAAAAAGAAGTTGTATCTAATGCTTTTAATTTGGTTATCAATAAAGGGGATATTATTCCCCCTGAACAACTTGAAAGCTTAGAAGATGCTCTTAAAGACTATACAATTAGGTTAGAACATATAAGAAAGTGTATACAAATTGCAAATGAAAAAATATCTAAAAATGTATTTGATTTGAAAACTCATGAAGATATATTTAATAAGCTTACTGATAACGGCAAAAAGAAAGCTATTATTATGGAAAATGGTGAATTATACATTAACGCAACTTATTTAAAAAGTGGGTTAATTGAAGGATGTATTCTTAGAACTTCTCCAAATGGTGAAGGTCAACATGTTTATGTTGAAGGTGATATGTACTCAATTAAAGATGGTAATGATGTAAAAGCTATGTTTGGATTTAAATCTCCAATTACAGGACAAAAATCAAATACTCCTTTCTTAGCAATAGGTCATGACGGAGTTGGTGAAAGTCATAACTATTTAGCAGGTGTGAGTTATCCAGCTAAATATAATCCAATAGGATCTGATGCGGCTTATGCAGAATGGGCTTATCAATTTGTAAAAGATAACTACACTTCTATAAGGTTTAATTCAAATGGTGAGATTGAGATAAATCCAGATTATAGAGTTTCTATAGGTCGTTATTATCAAGCAGGTAAGCGAAGGGAATTGGCTTCTATCTTTGAAAAAAATGGGAATGGATGCTTTGGAACATATTTAATTGAAGCTGTTGACGTTTTAGCTAAATATTTACGATCACCTGAAACCTTATATCTTGAATCTAATAATGGTAATGCAGGAGTAGTATTATATAGTGGAAGTGAATGTGCTTTTCAGCCTAGAGATGATTTAAGTGGTCAAATGCAATGTGGAACACCTTGGGGGGCTTGGAAATCTGTTTTTGCTACTAATAATTATTCGAGTGATGGGATAGTTGTAGGAGATATTGAAGCTTTTACAGAGGAAGATGTAACACTAGATAATGCAATAGATAATATAGAATTTATTAGCAATTATTCTGAAGAAATGAATTTACAAATGGATGTAACAAAGTTGAAAGATACGGAACTGGTCGAAGTAAGCGAAGAAACAGATGATGTATTTATCAATGAAAGTGGATTGCTTAAACTGGCAATACTTGAAATAAAAAAATTAAAAGAAGAAATAAAAATATTTAAAGCTAGGTGATTAATTTCATCTAGCTATTTTTATGAAAAAGGTGGTGTATTGAGTGAATTTTACAGAAATAGTTGGTAGTATAGGGTTTTACGGAGCTTGTATGGTCGCGCTAGCAATATGGGTAGATAAGCAAATAAAAAACAATAGAGAAGACACTCAAAAAACTATAGACATACTTAGGGAAGACTCTAAAGAAGATAAGGACAGGCTCTTAAATGAAATAGCATATAACAGAGAGGTTATAGCAAAGGTTGTTGCTACAAATGACGTATTAGCAAAAGATTTGACAGTTAAGGTAGATAAAATATTAGATAAGGTAGGTGTGTAGATATGAAAATATTAATATCGGCCGGTCATACTCTTACTGGCAAAGGTACTGGTGCAGTAGGATTTATAAATGAAAGTCAAGAAAATAGGGTATTAGCTAAGTTTGTAGTTGAGTATCTTAAAAAATTAGGTTGTGAAACAGATTATCATGAAGTAAATAGTGGTAGTGATTATATAGAGCAACAAGCTAAAAAAGCTAATTCCAAAAATTATGATTTAGTTGTTCAAATACACTTTAATAGTTCAGATAATGCAGCTGCTAATGGTACAGAAGTAATATACAGAAGTTCTAAAGGGAAAGTATTTGCTCAAAAAGTTCAAGATAAACTTAAAACTGAATTTAAAGACAGAAAAATAAAGCATGATATAAATGACTTAAAGCGTAATTTGGGTTGGTTAAGATTGACTAATCCACCGGCAATATTAATAGAAACTTGCTTTGTATCTAATAAAAGTGATACTGATAAATATACATCTAATAGGAAAAAGATAGCTAAATTAATAGCAGAAGGTATAGCAAATCAAACTATAGTTGAAAATAGTAATTCTAATACTTCATCTGCTGATAAAAAACTATATGCAGTTTGTGTAACTGCTTGTGAGTACGATTCAGCTAAAAAAATGCAACAAGAACTAATAAATAAAGGCTATAAAGATACATATTTAATTCCTAGATAGTATGTTATAATATATGTAACAACTCGTCGTGTTAGTAGTAGAACACATAAGGGATTCTTTAGCTACTACAGGTGGTGACTAATAACCAAATTGCATAATATCAACATAAAAGGCTAGGGCTATATGCTCTAGTTCTTTTTTTATGCAAAAAAATATTTGTCGAAAAGTTTTTTGAATTATTATATATTTATATTGCATAACGTACCGTTATTATGATATAATATAAATATAATAATTAATAAATAAGGAGGATGTAACGATGAGAAATGTTATGAAAAAAGCACACGAGATAACTAAAAAAATAATAAGAAAAGGTGATAACTACAAAGCTACTTTTAGATTAGCATTATCATTAGCACATTCTCTAGCAAGAAAAGGAGAAAATAAAATGATAGAATATAAAACAAGTAGAGGAACAGATGTTAAAGTTGAAATGGGAGAAGGGAGAACAGTAAAAACTTTAATAATGAACGGAAAAGAAATATTAGTTAACAACATACATTCAAGTAATTGCTTTTTAATAGACGGATATATATACATAGCTGACAGAAAAGCAAATAAAAAACTTGGTGCAACTAAAGATGCAAGAGTAGAAATAAATAGTGAATTACAAGCTATATTCAAAAAAGAAGAAGAGAAAGAGCTTAAAAGGCTTAATAGAAGAATAGAAGCTATAAAAGAAGTTTATGCTAATCACTTAAGCTTTGAGCAACATTTTTCAGATATAAATTATATATAGATTATTAAAATAAAAATATAGAAAATAATAAAAAAGTATTGCATAACGTACCGTTATTGTAGTAAAATATAATTAAGAAACAAATAAAAAAGAAAAGGTAGGTAAAGGAAATGGAAAAATTAAAACAACAAATAATAGAAAGAATCGGTAATGAAATAGAAAGAAAAATAATGACTTATGGCCATATGGGGACTGAAAGTGTTAACATATCTATAGAATTATCAGACGAGGAAATGGAAGCTTTTAAAGAAATAGATAAATATGATAACGAACATTATTCTTGGGATATAGAAGATAATGCTTTAAACTTAAGTTATACAGAAGAAGTTTAGGTTTAAAAAGTGGTGGCTCACTATAAAAAGCCGAAATTTGATTTATAAGATAAGAGGATGAAAAATGATAGGCCAAAAATTCGGGATATTAACTGTTTTAGATGAAAAATACAATAAAGAAAATAAAAGGTATTATCTTTTATGCAAGTGTGAATGCGGGAATGAAAAATGGATACGCAAAGATAGCATAAAAAGCGGGAAACAAAAGAGTTGCGGATGCCTAGCTAGAGGGACAAATTTCAAAAAAATAAACTTAGTTGGTAAGAAACTTAACAGATTAACGATTTTAAAAGAGTTTGGTAAAAAAGGATCTAATTACACTTGGTTGTGCAAATGTGATTGTGGGAATGAAGTTGTAATACCTGGAAATTTATTGACAACTGGAAGAACTAAATCGTGCGGATGTCTTGCTAAAGAAACGGCTAGTAAACAGTCTTACAAGGCTATGAAAGTCCATCAAGAGAAATATATTGTAGAAAATACTAATACTGCTATAATCTCAAGAGAAATCCCTATGAAACATAATACAAGCGGGGTAACTGGAGTCAAATGGGATAAAGATAAAAATAAATGGTTAGCAGAAATAGAATTCAAAAAAAAGAAATATTATTTAGGAAGATACGAAAAGAAAGAAGATGCTATAAAAGCTAGAAAAGATGCAGAAGAAAAATTACATAAAGAGTTTTTAAGAAATTTAGAAAAGGAAGATAGAAATGGAAACTAGAAATTTAAAAATAACATTTAGTAAAAGCGGAGCCGGTAATTTAACACCGAGGATATCACTTCCTGCTGTATGGATTAAAGAAATGGATATAGATCTAGAAAATAGGGAAGTTGAAGTTGTATTTGAAAACAATGAAATAGTTATAAGAAAAAGGAAGTAAAATTATAATAATATCAACAGATGCTAGGGCTATGCTCTAGTTTTTTTATATTTAAATACAAAACTCTACAAAATTTTACATAAACCATATTGTATAATACTCTTTGAAATATACATTAAGGGGGAACACTATGAAATTTAAACAAAAATTTTTATCTAGTGTAATAGCGTTAGGATTAGTAACATCAAGCATGTTTATATCTAATGCTAATTCACAACAATTAGAAGTGCATCATATTGATGTAGGGCAAGGTGAATCTATATATATAGAGTTGCCAGACGGTTCAGATGTATTAATTGATGCAGGAAAAAGTAATTACGGAAGTACAGTAGTAAATTATCTGAAAGGACAAGAAAAAGATATAGATATAGAATATCTTATAGCTACTCATCCAGATGCAGATCATATAGGAGGAATGTCAGAAGTTTTTAAGCAATTAAATGTTAAAAACTTTATATATCCTAAAGATGCACCACATGATACAAAAACATGGCAAAATGTATTAAGTTTAGCAGATGCAGAAGGATGCAATATAAAAGATAGTACACCAGGCACTACATTTAATATTGGTGGGGCTACAATGAAGTTTATACAGCCTTCTGTAGATTATAGCGATAATAATGATGATAGTGTTGTTACATACTTAGAATATAAAGACGTTAATTTTATGTTTACTGGAGATATAGAAGCAGATGCAGAAAAAGATATGGTTGCTCAAAATCTAGTTACAGATGTTGATTTTATGACTGTTCCACATCATGGTTCAAAAGGCTCTAGTACAGAAGAATTTTTAGCAAAAGCTAAACCAGAACATGCAATAGTAAGTGTTGGAGCTAATAATAGTTATGGTCATCCAACTGCAGATGCATTAAATAGATACAATGCTATAGGATCTAAAGTATATAGAACAGATCAATTAGGAGATATAGTTATAAAAACAGATGGAAACACTGCAACTATAAATGGTAATAACGTAGATACATCAGGAATGCCTAGCGATATAACTGGACATTGGGCAGAGAGCCAAATAAAAGATTTTATAAATAAAGGGTATATAAATGGATATCCGGATGGAACTTTTAAGCCCAACAATTCAATAACAAGAGCCGAGTTTGTAACAATATTTAATAAAGTATTTGGACTTACACAAACTAGTGACAAAACATTTAACGATACATTAAATCATTGGGCTAAGAATGAAATTGATATAGCTGTTACAAATGGAGTATGTCAAGGAACATCAGATACAACATTTGAACCCAATGCACCAATAACAAGAGAACAAGCCGCTAAAATGATAGCTAATTATAAGAAAATATCAGATATGCATCATAATAAAATAAATGGATATAATGACGGTTCTCAAACTGCAAACTGGGCAATAAATGAAGTAGAAGCAATATTAGAAGCTGGATATATGAATGGATATAGTGATACTAATACTTTTAAACCTAAGAATAATATAACTAGAGCAGAAGCAGTAGTTACATTAGGAAGAGTTATAGCTAATCCTAATCCAGTAATGCCAGAACCACCAGTGCCTACAGAACCTGTAATACCGCCAACAACTAATCCAATGCCAAATCCACCAACAAATAGCGGAGAAAATGGATTAACAAATAGCTCGACAGTATATGTAACACCAAGTGGTAAATCTTATCATAAAACTAAGAGTTGTACAACTTTAAAAAGAAGTAAGGTTATAAATGCAGTAACTTTATCACAAGCAAAAGCACAAGGTAAATCAGATCCTTGTAACATATGTGTTAAATAATAATTAAAGTAGTAGGTTAATCCTACTACTTTTTATATATAATCATTCATTACTAAACAACACCAAACTATGCCTCCTATAACACATATAGCAGGACCTATTAATAATCCATATCCTAAATAAGTTAAATTCACAATATCACCTCATAAAGTTTATCTCCAAAATTTATAAAAAATATAACTAGGACGTGCATCAATATGCTCCCGTTAACATAGAATGAAGTATAGCAACACAGAAAGGAGCATAATATAATGAGTTCTAAGAATAAAAGTAATATAAGAGAAGATTTAAGAATCAATGTATCTTTTAAGAGTTTAGATCCTGATGAAGTAGAACTATATGAATGGATAAAAAGAAGTTCTAAGGGAGTAGGACCTAGTGGATTTATAAAGATGCATATGTTTAAGCTTATGCAAAAGAGTGAATAAAATAAAAGAGCCAAGGGACTGGCACTCCACAAGGCTCAAACTCAGTGAATTAATAAAAATTAATTCTTATATACTATTCGATAAAAAATATTAGAACCCTTCAATTAAATTCTAAAAAACTATTCAAGTGCGCCAGCACATAAACTACCGATAAATTAAATCATATCAAAGATTAACTATTAGAATAAAAAGTTTTCAATTATAGTACCTAAGATACCAGATACAACAAATACTAAAGCATCCATTAGAATTACCTCCGATAAATATTATAAGATTAGGATTACCAAAATAAAGGGGGATTATACATGCTAAATAAAAGAATTAGAACTTATAGTTTTTACGATTTTAGAACTCAATATACAAGTGAAGATATTACATTAGTTAATAGAATAATATCACATATACAAAATAATAAAATTATGTATACTAGATTGATTTTAGTAACAGCTTTATTGTTGCATTTTAATATAAATTTTGTATTTGCTAATGAAGTAGGGACTTCTTTAGAGGCTACATTTAATCAATTAATAGAATTATTAAAAGACTTTGCTAAATGGGGATGTTTAGGTATGGGACTTAAAAAATTAGTTGAAGAAATGTTATCAGGTGCAAATTTTAAGCAGGCAAGTGTAGCTGGAATGCAATACTGGCTATGCTATATATTTATACAGTTCTATCCAAAATTATTTGACATGATAAAAATGTAAAGGGGGATTTAAGTATGAGTTGGTTTAGTTTTGGAAGTAATGATAATAAGGATTCTATAAAAGATAAAATAAGAGATTTAGAAAAAGATTTAAGAAGTATAGAGTATGATTATTATAAAGCTTGTGATGAACTTGATAGAGCAGAAAGAGAAGGAGATAGTATATCAGAGAGAAGATGGGACGATTATGCGTATAATTTAAAGTGTAAAAAAGAAGATTTAGAATATGAAATAAGAGACTTAGAAAGATCATTATAGGAGGGATTTTATGCTTAGTTATATATTAGAAATTATAGATTCTATTGGAGATTCTATAGTGAATTTTATTGATATATATAGTTTTAAAGCATGCTTATTAGTTGGATTAGTTGCTCTTATTCTTTATATATTCGGATATGATAAAGGTAAAAAAATTGCTACTGTAAGTCCAGCTGTATATATTGTAATTGAAATATTTATGAAAGCGTGGTTTGGAGTATGATAAAAAAGAAAACAGAAAGTATTAAACTATCTAAGTATATAGAAATTCAAAAAGCAGAATATACTCATATTCAAGTAATACCTTCTAAAAGTTGCAGAAACACCAATACGGATAAAATATTAGTTTTAGCTAATACAATGTATAAAAAACTAGATAGGCTTATTAGAATCGAAAATAAGAAACTTATCATTACTAGTAAATTAAAGTTATCATATTATATTCATATTACTAAAAGATGTACGGAATTTTATTTTATAGTACCTACAGTGTTTTATAGTCAAGTTAAAACTAAACTTAGTGAAACCTGGAAGAACGTTGAGATAAAAAAAGTTAATGCTCTGCCAATAAATATTAATGACTGTACTAAGTATCAATTAAGTTATAAATTAAATGATGTATTAAGTCTTAATGTAGATAAGAGAAGTAATAGTTTATTAAATGCTAATTTATCAGTTTTAGAAATTTTACAGGATGATGAAGCTGTTGGTATATTTTATAACTTTATACCTATGAGCCAAAAAGAACAAAATTACTTTAAAATTAGTTCTCAAGAAGCACTTAATAATTTTAGAAAAGGAATAAATTTAAAAAAATCAAAAAATATAGTTGATTTAGGTGTTATTAGCTTGAAATTTTTAGTGGACTTTATAAACGGTCTTTTAAATGCCTTTTTAAGCGCGCCTAAAAATAGTCATAATATAATTAATCCTGTTGAAAAAACGACTTCTTCTAGCACCCAAAGAAAAGCTAAAAGTGATATCATTAAAACTCAAGCTATAATTTGTGCTAAAAGTGATGAAAAAGAGAGGGAAAAACAACTTTGTACTACTACTTTTAATACTTTTACTAGTTTAAACGGTGATAATGAGTTAGAAATGGAAGAAGTTAAGAAAAATATAGACATTTATAAAGATGATATAAAAGTTAAATATAATTATACCTCAACTTTAGAATCTGGGAAGTTTGTTAATGTGGCCGGGAAAGATATTATAGAACAACATAAAAATATTAAACATAATAAACTTTTAGAATTAAGAGCTCCAAAGTGCTTAGAAGATGGAGAAGTAAGAATAGGTGAAGTGAAACATAAGGATGATAAACAAATGACTTATTATTCTACAGATGAGCAAATGAAAAGATTAGGTAGAGTTTTGCTTGGTCCTATGGGAGCAGGTAAAGATTATTATATGACTAATATGGCCAAAGATATTATAAAAGTAGGCAGAGGTCTTATAGTATTAGATTATATTGATAAATGCCAACTAGCAGATAATATAAAAGCTATAACTCCAATTGATAGACTAATAGAAATAAATTGTGCTAACCCTAAACAATTACAGTCTTTTGCTTATGATGAGTACAAATATAGTGATAGTGATAGAGAAGTAGATAAAATAGATATATGTATGCAGAAAGCTCAACAATATAATATGTTGCTTGATACTATCAATGATGTTAATAGCACTTTAACTCCGAGGATGTTAAGATATTTAAATGCAGCTGCAACAATAGTTTTTAGAGTGAATCAATATTCTAGTTTTAAAGATATAATTGATGTGCTTAAAAATCCAACTAAAAGGGATAATATCATATCTTTATTGCCAGCAAGTGCAAAGGAGCTATTACAGGATGAAATAGATGACTTAGAAGAATTATCTAAAAGAGATAAAAAAGGAAATATTGAAAATGCAGATAGTAAAATAGATGGAATACTCGATAGAATAAGTAAATTAAAAAGTTCTAGTATATACACTAAGTTATCTTATATAAGTGAAAGTACTAATAATGTAGATTTTATAAAAGCTATAAATGAAGGTAAAGTTATATTAATCAAGATACCAGCTAAAAGATTTTCTAAGACTATGAGAAGTTTATTAGCTACATTCTTTTTACAAAAGGTTTGGATAGCTAAAGAGCAAGGTGCTACTGAAACTCAAACAGAATTATTTATCAATGAAATACATCAAAGTTACCATTGTCAGTTGCTTATGGAAGATATATTAGTAGAATGTAGGAAGTTTAATTTAACACCTACATTAGCTATGCACTATTTAAGCCAGGGAACTAAAAAGCTAAAGGAAAGTATATTAGCTTCTGGATCTTCTTTCTTGCTACTAAGTGGATGTGATAAAAAGGCTTATGATGAATTAAAACACTACTTTGAAAAAGATGGATATAGTGAAAATGATTTAGTTGAGCTAGATAGATATAATGCTTTATGTTTAATAAAAAATGAGGAAACACAATATTCAAGTTTTGTGTGTAAATTACCTGCATAATGTACAAAAGTGTGTAAAAATATACGTCAACTACTTATACTAATTTACACACTTTTGAGTTAAAAAACTCTAAAATGAGCAAAAAGGAGTAGAATATGGCTAGAATTCAAGTTAGTTTTAAAAATAACGATAAAGAATTAAAACTATACGATGAAGTTATGAGAGCTTACGATAAAAGCGCATTTGTAAAAGGATGTATTCAGTTCTACTTAGATAATAAAGATAACAAGGTACATATAGATAAAGAGAATATTCAAGTAACTAATGATATAGATAATGTAGATTGGGAATTTTAAGAGGGAGAATATATGAAACTTGGAATAGATATTGGGAATTATAATGTAAATACTTCTGAAAATATTATGTTTAAAGCATGTATTAGTAATCATAAAGAGTTTGGGAGCTATTGTGATAAACTTGTTTACGAAGGAAAAGCTCACTATATAGGAGAAGGAAAATTAGAAATAGATTATAGAAAATTTGATAAAAGTAATTACTTACCTTTATTACTAGCTGCTATTTGTAAAAGTTGTACTCATGAGGAAGTTGAGATAGGAGTCGGATTACCTTTAACACAGTACAAAGAAAATAGGAATGAACTTACTAATATGTTGAACTCTAAAGAATTTAAAGTTGAATTTAATGGAGTTAGTAGAAGAGTAAAAATTGTAAAAGCTACAGTGTTTCCAGAAGGGATTGCTAGTTACGTGAGCTCTAATGAAAAATTAAAAGGTTTTGTGCAGGGTAGAGATGTTGTTGTAGTTGATATAGGGGGTGGAACCACAGATATATCTCTTATAAGAGGTAGAAAGGCTTTAAAGTCTACCAGTATAAATAAAGGAACTATAGATATATATAATGCAATAAAGATAGCTTTGGAAGAAAAATATTTTGATATAAATATAAGTATAGATAATATACAAATGTATATAGATAGAGGATTTTGGTATAAAGGAGAAAAACAAGATATATCTTTTGCGATAAAAAGATCTAATGATATTTTTAAAGAAATATATAATGAGTTGAAGTTAAATTATCCAATTAATACTGAAGCAGTAGTTCTCGCTGGCGGAGGAAGTGACTTATTATTAAAAGTGTTTAAAAATAAAATAAATAGCATTGCAGTCGATGACGATTTATATGCAAATGCAAAAGGCTTTAAAATACTAATGAAATAATGAAAAAGAAGGTTAATACCTTCTTTCTTGTTATATTTAGGTAAAAACAATGAGAAAACTATATGAATGCACTTTCCCTATAGGCACTTATAATCGATTAGCTGACCATCTAATAAAATTCTTAGCGAGCTAAGAACGTAAACTATTTTATTCGATAGCTAATATAAGTGTATGAAATAGGACATCAAAAAAGTGCATGTCTTTATATAAAAAATAATTTTTACAATAAAATAATAATACCAGGTAAAATATACCTGGTATTGGAGTTGTTGATAACTATGTGGATAAGATTGTCAGTTGTTTTTTAACTGACAATTAACTGACATTCATTAAAAATATACTTTAATTTATAACTTAGATACATTTATAGCAGAAAGACCTTTAGGTGCCTCTACTACATCAAATGATACTTCTTCACCTTCGTGTAAATCCTTATCATGTCCATTTTCTTTTACATTTGAATAGTGTACAAAAACATCATTTCCATCATTTGCAGATATAAATCCATATCCTCTATCATTATCAAACCATTTTACAACACCAGGGCTAAATGGTTTTAGGAATGGAAAATTATTCAAAAGTAAACATCAGTAGATAACTAATATTTAATAGTTTTTACAGAAATAGAGAAGTATAAAATCAACTGACATCCAACTGACATTTTGAAAATTACATCTTCGACTGACATTTTTCTGACACTAAACTGACAATTATTTAAATAAAATTTTAGAGATATTATTAGAAGCTTTCTTATCCATTTCTTCTAATACATGAGAATAACGATTTAAAGTTATTTTTATATCTCCATGTCCTAATCTATTACTTATAGTTTTAAAATCAGTTCCTGATAAAACTAACATAGTTGCATGAGTATGTCTTAAATCATGTAACCTTATTCTTCTTAAATTATGATTTACACATAAATCTTTAAAATTTTCCCATAACCTAAATGTATACATAGGTTCTAATCTAGAGCTTAAGCATACCAAGTCTTCAAATTCACCTTCTGGTAATAAACCTTGTAATTTATATTCATTATGTTTCATTTTTAATTTTTTTAATTTAACAATAAGCTCTTCTGGAGCAGTTATAGTTCTGTATGATGCTTTAGTCTTAGGCTCTTTAAAAATAAGAGTATTATCAACTTTAACTAATACTTGATTTATACTTATAGTATTTTTTTTAAAGTCAATATCTTTCCATTTTAAACCACAAACTTCCTCACCACGAAGCCCCATAGTTAACATTAATAAAATATGGACTTCAAAAAAGCGACCCTCTAATTTTTCCATAAGATCTTTGATTTCTTTTAAATCATATGGTTCTTTAACTTTTGATTCTTTAGTGTTAGTTATATTTGGCTTTTTAGTAAAATCACAAGGATTTTCACTTATTTCTTTAAATCTATAAGCTTCACTTAAAGTTGACTTAACTAAAGCAACTCTTGTTTTAGCAGTACTTTTTGAATATTTTAAGTACATTTCATTTATATAACTTTGTAGCATATAAGGATTTACATCCTTTAATTTTACATCTTTAAAAAACGGTTCTACACTTATTCTTAATACATTTTCCATTGATTTTACATACAAAGGTGAAAAATTTTTACTCTTATCATACATATATATTTTACATCTTTCGACAAAAGTAGTATCTTGTGGTATAATATATTTATTATTATTTATAGAACTTTTTAAATCAATTAGATGTTTTTCAGCATCTTTTTTATTGCTATATTTTCCTAAGCTCTTTTGCTTTAGATTATTATTTTCATCTATATATTCTATATAGACGTTATAATTATTTCCTCTTTTTCTTACAAAAGAGCTTTTGATGTTATAGTTATTCATGTCTAACACCTCACTGATGTTATAATTTTATTTTTACTTCCATAGCTCGTCCTATTATCTCAACATATCCACTTTCTATTTCACTAGCAGGGTAGAACATAGGTGCATATTTTGGATTTTCTGATATAAGAGCTATTCCATTTTCTTGAAGATAAACTCTCTTTAATGTTGCTTCATCACCGTTCACACGAACAGCCATTATATCTCCATTATTATCTAAATGATTTTGTTTTCTTATTCTTACACGATCTCCATCGTATATTCTAGCATTTATCATGCTATC
>OJMG01000938.1_pt1 | contig 28179 bp, 19 predicted proteins | sample 1597141 | NCBI WGS metagenome assembly OJMG01 (sample SAMEA2452119, study PRJEB22498) | human gut metagenome | biome: human feces; feature: human gut; material: feces | place: Australia | collected 2012 | reverse complement strand
TACCTCGACGACATTTGTGACGGCACTTGCATGCTTCTATCTGCAGATTCCCGTCGGTCACGTAGAAGCCGGACTCCGCACGCACAACATCCTCAGCCCGTGGCCCGAAGAGATGAACCGCCAAATTACCGGCCGCATCGCTTCCTACCACTTCGCTCCGACAGCACTCAGCCGCCAGAACCTCCTGCGGGAAAATGTTGACGACGCCAACATCACCGTTACGGGCAACACCGTCATCGATGCCCTCTATTGGGTAGTCGACCGCATCAAAAACGACCGTTCGCTCGATGCAGAGCTTGAAGAAGTGCTCCGCCTTGCCGGCTACGATGTCAACCGCCTTGCCGACGGCCGTCCGCTCGTGCTCATCACCGGACACCGCCGCGAAAACTTCGGCGATGGATTCATCAACATGTGCACAGCCATCAAGCAGTTCACCGAGCGCTACCCGAACGTCGACTTCGTCTACCCGATGCACCTCAACCCGAACGTGCGCCGTCCTATCCACGAAGTGTTTGGCGACGACCTCAGCAACCTCGGCAACATGCACTTCATTGAGCCGCTCGAATACCTCAGCTTCGTCTACCTCATGGAGAAATCCACCATCGTGCTCACCGACAGCGGTGGCATCCAGGAAGAAGCCCCGGGACTCGGCAAGCCCGTGCTCGTCATGCGCGACACTACCGAACGCCCTGAAGCCCTCGAAGCCGGCACAGTGAAACTCGTAGGCACCGACCGCGAAAAAATTTTCAACGAAGTGTCGACCCTTCTCGACGACTCAGCCGCTTACGCCCGCATGTCGCAAGCCGTCAACCCCTACGGCGACGGCCTCGCCTGCTCTCGTATCGTAGAACGATTAAAATAATAAACAATTACCAATAATAAAATAAACGACTATGAACGTATTAGTAACAGGAGGAGCTGGATTTATTGGTTCTAATTTATGCGAGCACCTTCTAAAAAACGGGAATTTTGTACGATGCCTTGACAACTTTGCTACTGGGAAAATTGCCAATATACTCCCCTTTCAGGAACAGTACCCAAATCAATTTGAACTTATAGTAGGAGATATTCGAAACTTGGACGATTGCAAAAAGGCAGTCGATGGGATGGAATACGTACTACACGAAGCCGCACTTGGCTCAGTCCCTAGAAGCATTAACGATCCAATAACAACAGATAAAGTTAACATTGGCGGTTTTCTAAATATGTTGGTAGCAGCAAGAGATGCCAACATCAAAAGATTTGTATTTGCCGCCAGCTCTTCTACATACGGAGACAGCAAATCTCTACCTAAAGTAGAAGATAAAATTGGAAAACCTTTATCTCCTTATGCTGTGACCAAATATGTTAATGAACTCTATGCAGATGTATTCGCTCGCACTTATGGATTAGAATTTATTGGTCTTCGTTATTTTAATGTTTTTGGCCGGAGGCAAGATCCTAACGGAGCTTATGCGGCAGTTATCCCTTTATTTGTAAAAAAATATATGAATCATGAATCGCCCAACATTAATGGAGATGGCAATTATAGTCGCGATTTCACATATATTGACAATGTCATACAAATGAATATGCTTGCATTGACAACACAAAACCCAAATGCAGTGAATCAAATATATAACACAGCATATGGAGAACGGACGACCCTCAACGAATTAGCCGAATATTTAAAACAGTATTTAGCAAAATATGACCCAGAAATCGAGAAAATTAATCCAACACATGGGCCAAATCGACTAGGTGACATTCCTCACTCATTAGCATCAATAGACAAAGCTCAACAACTACTTAATTATCAACCACAATTCAATATGAGAGAAGGCTTAAAAGAAGCTGTCAAATGGTATTGGAACAATCTTAAATAACTATAAAACATTTCAATCATGAATGATATTAAAATTTGTGTAATCGGACTCGGATATGTTGGACTACCTTTAGCGCGTCTTTTTTCAACAAAATATAAAACCATAGGCTTTGATATGAATCCGGCACGCGTCGAAGCCCTTATGTCTGGTCATGATGCGACATTAGAAGTTGCTGATGAATTATTACAATCCGCAATCAAGAATGGGTTTAAATGCACCGCGAACATTGAAGACATCCGTGATTGCAACTTTTATATTGTAGCTGTTCCAACCCCAGTAGACGAAAACAACAATCCAGATTTAACACCGTTATATGGAGCAAGCACAACTGTAGGGAAAGTAATATCAAAAGGAGACATAGTTGTATACGAATCGACTGTTTATCCAGGTGTTACAGAAGATGAATGCATTCCCGTTGTTGAAAAAATATCTGGGCTCAAGTTCAATCAAGATTTTTTTGCTGGTTATAGCCCTGAACGCATCAACCCTGGAGACAAACTTCATACAGTAGAAAAAATCAAGAAAGTGACATCGGGTTCAACGCCTGAAATCGGGCAACTTATCAACGACATCTATGCATCTGTTATTACAGCAGGAACGCATTTAGCCCCAACCATTAAAGTTGCGGAAGCTGCAAAAGTAATCGAAAACTCGCAACGTGACATTAACATTGCATTTGTCAATGAGTTGTCCAAAATTTTCACAAAAATGGGTATTGATACACAGGACGTATTAGAAGCAGCCTCAACAAAATGGAATTTTCTACCTTTCAAACCAGGCTTGGTCGGAGGTCATTGTATAGGTGTTGACCCTTATTACCTCGCACAATGTGCCCAACGTCACGGTTACAATCCTGAAATAATCCTTGCCGGAAGACGAATGAACGATGGAATGGGAGAATATGTAGCCAACGAGGTAATCAAATTAATGTTAAAAAAAGGACTACAAGTACTTAATTCCAATATTTTAATTTTAGGCTTCACATTCAAAGAGAACTGTCCTGATGTCAGAAATACGAAAGTCATTGACATTTACAAGGCGCTAAAAGAGTACAATACAAATATTACAATTTACGATCCTTGGGCAAATCCAAATGTGGCTGAACATGAATATGGAATCAAAGTAACCAACCAACAACCAACAAATACATATGATGCTGTAATTTTAGCCGTTGCACACAATGAATTCAAGACATCTGATTTCATATCTACTTTTTTAAAACCTGAACATGTTGTTTTTGATGTAAAAGGTATTTTAGATATAACACAGATAGACGGAAGGCTTTAATCTTAAATTTATCTCTTTATTACAGATTAATTTTAAAGTGCAAGACAAGACTCAAAACAAGTTACCTTTTCGGTATCAACATTTTTTATTGATACCGAAAAGGTGTTTAGATGCATGAAACAAATTATTCCACATTAACATACAATCTCCACAAAACAGTTCAATTCACGCTGATTATCAGCGACAACAAGTTTTATCAACTTTATAGAAAATTTACGGACACCAACAACAAAGTTACATATTTATACAGCACCAATATTATTCATACCTAAGTTTCGAAAAAATGCAAGAGAAAAAATCCTCGCCTCACATAATTAATAATAAAAGCCTCGGCTCACTTATATTAAGAGCTAGTAATAGACTGGCAACAATCGTAATAAGCAAATTTAAATCATTCCTTTTAACAGGAAATCCAAACTATATCAACATTGGAAAAGATGTATGTTTTAACGGAAAGATTTCTTTAGGAGAAAATATTTCCGTTATGGACAACAGCAAAATCTTGGGAAATATTACAATTTCCAATAATGTATTTATACATCAAAACGTTTTAATACGCTCTTTTGGATATTGTATTAAAATAGGAGAAAACACTACCATCAACAAAAACACATGCATTTTAAGCAAGTGTAGTATTGGGAGAAACTGCTCTATTGCTCCAAACGTTGTAATTGTTGGCGCTAACCATAATTTTGCGGATACAACCAATACTATTAAATCACAAGGAGTTTCATCAAAAGGAATTATTATTGAAGATGATGTTTGGATTGCTGCAAATGCAACAATTCTAGATGGTGTCAAAATAGGAAAAGGAGCTATAATTGCGGCAGGAGCTGTTGTATGTAAAGATATTCCAGCATACACTATTGTAGGCGGTGTTCCAGCTAAAGTAATAAAACAACGGTAATATGGGAGGAAAAAAGCATTATATTTGGAACGCTGTTAATAAATTTGGCACAGAAATTTTAAGTTTTATCGGAAATATACTCATCGCTCGGACATTAATGCCAGAGGATTATGGATTAATAGCCATGCTAACAATTTTCATCAATCTTGCAATGGGATTTTCCGACTCTGGATTCAATGATGGGCTTATTCGGAAACCTGATGCAGATAAAAAAGATTTTGGAACAATTGCTACTTTCAATGTCAGCATAGCGACTTTTATTTATATAATCCTGTTTTTATGCTCTCCGCTAATTGCTGATTTTTTCCAACAACCAAAGCTGATTAATATTACACGCATTTTAGGAATTTCCATTATATTAAAAGCTATAACTCTCTCAGGATTTGTTCAACTAAACAAAGAACTACGCTTCAAAGATAGCACAATTATAAATATCAGTTGTTCTATCTGTTCCATTGCAGTTACATACGCTCTTGCCATTCTTGGCTTTAGCTATTGGGCTTTAGTTTTTCAACCTATTGCCGTTGCAAGTTTCAACATTTTGTTTCTACTGTTTATAGCAAAATGGAAGCCATACTTTTGTTTTCATTGGAACAGATTTAAACCTTTATTTTCATATAGTTCTAACTTATTAATTTCTTATATAATCGGAATTATCGGTGATAATCTTTATGGTTTTATAATTGGAAAATTTTATTCTCCAACAAATCTTGGACATTATAATCAAGCACATAAGATGCAAACAGTACCAACAAATGGTCTTAATGCTATTATTTTAACGACAAGCTATCCCATTATTGCTAAAGAAACAGATCCCGACAGAAGGAAAAAAATGTATGTATCAATTTTTAAGAAATTTAATTTTCTGCACTCGTTGTTAGTCTTTTTCCTCATAGGTATCTCAGATTTCATATTTTATTACATTTTTGGAGAAAAATGGTTACCATCTTCTCCTTTATTTAAACTTTTTATGATACTTACATTGGCATTTCCCATGAAAACAGTAAATGCCAATATAGTCAAACTTGTAGGGAAATCCAACATATATCGTAATTTAACACTACTGCGAACAGGCCTACAAACAACAGCATTACTTATCTGTGCACCAATCTCTATTAACATAATCTTAATTGGTCAAATTATAGCAGCTTTTTTATCCGTCTCAATTGATATGTATGTTTGCGGTAAACAAATACAATGGAACGTCACCCAACAGTATAAGGAATGGATTAAAATAATCTGGATTCCTTTATGCTCGTATATTATCAGTTTAATAATTGCAGATAACTTATCAACAACAATTTTATCACAAACAATAATTTGGTTATGCTGTTTTTTATTAAGTTTTACAATCATATGCAGAATAACCAATTCGGAGAATTTCATATATTTCTGGAATACTTTCTCAAAAAAACATTAATTAATATCACCCAAATGACAAATTCACTATTAAAAAGAATCAAGTATCATTGGGCACGGACCTCTTCCAAGCGTTATATAAAATATATGCAAACAAACGGTGTCAAAATTGGAAAGAATGTAATAATCCGTGAACCACAAAACATCTATATTGATTTAACGCGTCCTTCACTCATAACAATCGGAAATGATGTTGTATTTCATCGCAATTTTTCATTATATACTCACGATTTTGTCTCAGGAGTATTCTTAAATAAATATCACGATTTTTTACCATCTTCAGGAAAAGTTTCAATTGGTAATAATGTCCGATTTGGCATTAACTGTACGGTTCTAAAAGGTGTTTCTATTGGTGATAATTGCTTCATCGCTGCCGGTTCAATTGTAACCAAGGACATCCCTGCAAACTCTATAGCTGGGGGATATCCGGCTAAAGTACTATGTTCTTTAGAGGACTATTATGAACGAAGGAAAAAACAATGTATCGAGGAAGCACTTGAGTATGCCCAAAGCATTAGAGAACGTTTCAACAGAGAGCCCAAATTTGAGGACTTTTGGGAGGAATTTCCACTATTTGTCGACAAAACTAATATAGATCAATATCCAGCAACCATTATACAGAAACAATTAGGCAACCATTATCAAAATTGGATTAATGCACACAAAGCATACTATAACGATATATCAGATTTTTTAAAATTAAAAAAATGAATAGACAAACTATTGTTTTTGTTATAAATTTTTTCCCTATTTCTACAGGGGGAGCTGAATTACAAAGTTATCAAATTGCAAATGCAATGAAAGATCACTTTAACGTTCATTTCATCACAATTGACCCAAAAGTTAAATGTATAACAACCGAGAATACTAACGGTTTTACAGTATGGAAAATACCTCGCTACAATATAAGTAGACGAGTATTAGGGAAAAACCAATTTTTATATTATTGGAATATAAAACGCGTTTTTTCAAAAATAAAACCCGATTATGTATATCAACGATGTGCAGGCTTTTCTACATGGATTTGTGGAATCTTAAAAAATCATTTTAATTATCGATTTACTTTCCACATGGCAGCAGATTTCGATGTACAACCTGTTAAAATAATCAATTTTAGAAGTTTAATATCTGCAATCGAAAAAAATTGTGTCCGCAAAGGATTGAAACAAGCAGATCACATTTTTGTTCAAAACGAGGTTCAAAAAAATGGATGTGAAACATTTTATCATAGAACCAACAGCCAACTTGTATACAACTTTTCTTACCCTCTTCCACATCCAATTGAAAAAACAAATTCCAAAATACAAGTCACATGGGTAGCAAACATAAAGCCCATGAAAAAGCCTGAAATATTTATTGAAATTGCCAAACATTTTGCAAACGATCAACGAATCAAATTCACAATGATTGGCACACCGGGGCAAGAATCAATTATGAATCTTATAAACCAAACAAAACAAGACCAAAGCAACTTTGAATACTTAGGACATATACCCAACGAAGAAGTTAATACAATTTTAGAACATTCACATCTTTTAATTAACACTAGCGACTTCGAGGGATTCTCTAACGTTTTCGTACAAGCTTGGTTTCGTGGCTGCGCTGTAGCAAGTTTAAATGCAAACCCAGATAAAATCATAACAAAGTACTCAACTGGCTATTGTGCAAACGGTTCATATGAACAATTAATTTCTTTTATAGAAACCTATTTAAACGACACACAACTACAACAGACTCTTTCTAATAACGCACTGCAATTTGCAAATGAACATTTATCAGCTACAAATGTTCTCCCTCAGATAATTAAAGGAATTACTGGTAAATAACACCTATACTAAGATGAAAAGAAAACGGCTTTTAATCATTGATAAACACCATTTTGGAACATTAACCGATAGTTACAAGTGGTGTGAATACTTGCGCAATGATTATGATATTACAATGTTATGTTTCGATACAGGAAAAGAAAAAATACCCATGGATGGGATTAAGTTCAAATATGTCAATTATAGCGGTAATTTTGCAATTCGTGGCATTCGGTTTCTACTTTTAGCTCTTTGGTGTACTCTATTTTTCAATGGAAAAATAATGGTTGTTTATTTTGAAAACTGCCAATGGTTAAAACGGTTATTACCTTTCAAAAAAATGATTGTAGACATTCGAACGTTATCTGTTTCCACAAAAGCCAACCAACGAGAAAAACAAGATTCTCAACTGCGAAACGCATGTCGTTATTTCAATATCATAACAGCAATATCAGAAGGTGTCAAAGAAAAACTCAACCTACCTAATAAGCACATTGAAATCCTTCCGTTAGGTTCTGATGTAATATCAAAAAAGCAAAAAGATTTTTCATCTCTAAAATTATTGTATGTCGGTACATTTGCAGGACGAGACTTACACAAAACCATAGAAGGATTTGCACAATTTTGTAAAGACAACCCAGATGTTAACATTAGTTACGATATTATTGGAGATGGCTTTAACAATGAATTACAAGAATACAAATCTTTAGCACTTGCATTAAATGTTGAACATAAAGTAACATTTCACGGTCGATTGCCATATAATCAACTAACGCCATATTTTGACAAATGCAATATTGGAGTATCGTTTGTTCCTATCACAGATTATTTTGAGCATCAACCTCCAACAAAAACATTTGAGTATATCCTGTCTGGTTTATATACAATAGCAACAACCACGACAGCAAATAAAGAATTAGTCACAAACCAAAATGGTGTTCTCATAAAAGACAATGCTTTAGAATTCACAAATGCCATAACTCAAATTTGGAACAAAAGAGAAACTATTAATGAAATTCTCATCCGAGAATCCATTAAAGACTACTCATGGGGTAACATTGTATCCAACAAACTTAATAAAATCCTTACATTAATATAATGGTCTTAAGTTTATTCGTATATACATTCTCGGCTATTATTCTTTATCTATTAGGAAGGAATATTGCATTACGAGAGACACGTTATATGGCTACATATCATAAGGCGTCTCCTTTTTGGTCGTCTGAAATGATTTTGATTATCATTTTATTTGCATTTATTTCCGGGGCAAGATATCAGGTTGGACAAGATCATCTAACATATCTAACCAACTACCTAGATATGCAAAAACAAGGATGGACAACTCGAGAGACATTTGAATCCGGTTTCACTTTTCTTATGAAATTCTTCACAAACCTCGATCTACATTTCTTTTTTTTCTTTGCATTTTTAGGTTGTATCCAAATCTTTTTTTTCTATTATGCTTTCAAAAAAGAAAAATACCTTTATCCTTATTTGGGGCTTATCATAATGCTAACCCCCCTGTTTCTAACTTGGATGAACGGTATACGCCAAACTATCGTATGCTGCATGTTTGTATTCTTAGTACAATTCATCAAAGAACGAAAAATACTACAATATTTCATCGGAATTCTTATAGCAGCTACAATTCATAAATCTGCCTATTTACTATTACCTTTGTATTTTATTTTTTGGAAAGATTTCTACTTTAAAAATAAATATTTCAATATTCTTACCGTTGTATTTTGTACTATATTAGGAGCTTCACCAACATGGTCACATTTAATACAAAACACACAAAGTTTGTTTGCTCTTTTAGGATATGACTACTATAAAGAAAATATAGATACTATAATGGAAGATACCAGAGAAATGAGTTGGGGACCTGTTCGTATTCTTTTATATCTAACTAACCTCTGTATCATTTGGTATTACCCAAAAGTTAGAGAGCGATTTTCCCACCATAAAATGCTAGACTTATATTTTACACTTTTTTTCATTGGGACTTCACTATATAATCTTCTTGTTGAAACAGGTATCATTTTCACACGACCATTAATGTATTTTACAATGTTTACATACGTAATGATGGCATACACATTATATGCATTATCAACATACCGTACAAAAAAGAATTTCATATTTTTCTTTTGCATATCATTCCTGTATGTTTATCTAATGCTTGCTAAATTATATACAACAAATGTCCAATTCTCAACTTCTTATTATAAATTTTACTTTTTAGAAGATTCTATTTATTAATTATGAAAATTCTTATTAACACACCTAGATTAATTCCACATGGAGGAGTAGCCAATCATTATATTGGATTACGACGATACTGGAATGAAAATGTTTTATACAACCCTATAGGGAAAAAAGGAGGGAAATCAGGTAGTGGAATATTCCGTTTGCCTCAAAACGTTGTTACATTCATAACAAAAATAATAACATTTAAGCCTGATATAATTCTTTTAAATCCATCACTAAGCAGGTCTGCAGTTCTCAGAGACATGGTTTTTCTCCGTATTGCCAAACTATTTAGAAAAAAAACTGCTGTCTTTTTCCATGGGTTTAACAAAGATTCTATTTCACACTTGAATATTGCCAATCTCACAAAACAATTAAACAAATGCGAATGTATCTTCGTATTAGCCAATGAATTTAAAGAAATCATTCGTTCATGGGGAGTTACAGTACCAATTCATCTAACAACAACCAAGGTTGATGATAGACTTATCGAATCTTTTGATATAGAATCCAAAACTGGGAAAATCGAGAATATCCTATTTTTAGCACGAATAACAAAAGAAAAAGGGATATTCATTGCCCTTGACACATTCAAACAAATCCAAGGCAAATACCCCCATTTAAAACTCTCAGTTGTTGGAGATGGACCGGCATTAACTGAAGCTAAACAAATATGCAAAGATTGTCAACTGACTAATGTTATATTCTACGGAGCTTTATCTGGAGACAAACTGAAAAAACAGTTCGAAGAAGCAGACATCTATCTTTTCCCAACATTCCATGCAGAGGGTATGCCAACATCCGTTTTGGAAGCTATGGCCTTCGGGCTTCCTGTTATTTCACGGCCGGTTGGAGGTCTTTGTGATTTTTTCAGAAATGGAGAAATGGGAGAATTGGTAGACAGCCTTGAGCCTCATGATTTTGCCGATAGCATAGAAAAATTTATTCAAAAAAAAGAATCTGATATAAAAGCTATTTCACACCGGAACTACACATATGCAAAAGAGCATTTTTTAGCATCTTCTGTTGCTGTTTCATTGGAGAAAACGCTTTCTCTATATACTAAATAATTTTTTATGTTCAATCTTGTTTCAATTTATCGTATTCAACGTTGGTTTTACCGCCATCGGATTCCAGTTATTCCCCAATTAATCCAACTTTTAATTTTTCTCATATACAACAGTAAAATTACAGGGGACTCGATTATTGGGAAAGGTTCTTATTTTGTCTGTAAAGGAATCAGCGTAGTACTTATTCCCGGAACAAAAATTGGGAATCATTGTGTTTTAGGATTACGTTTCTCAACTGTACGCAAATTTCCTTACAAAGATGTGCCACAAATTGGAAACAATGTTTGGTGTGGTCCAAATTGTGTTATTGCCGGACCTGTTCTTATTGAAGACGATGTTATTATTGCAGGAAACTCCTTTGTTGACAAAAGTGTACCCAAAGGAGCAATCGTTGCCGGCAGCCCTGCTAAAATTATAGGCTGGAGAAAAAATTTAAGCTACGATATAGAACAAAATCCCAAATATAAAGAAGGTACAATGCCATTCCTCCAAGATAATAAATGAAAACAAATCTTCTAAACTCATTTCAAAGCATTCGGAAATATTGCGAAGCCGAAAAATTCAAAGGATGGGATCCGTATGACGGATTGAATTCCAAGGTTTTTCAGGCATTGCCGTTTTTCAAAAAGTCGGCTATTTGCCGCCTGATTATGATTCAGGGATTCAAACGCAGTCCTTTCAACTTGCGACGGCTAATGCTTGTGCCCAAGGGTTATAACGCCAAAGGCATCGGGCTTTTTCTTCAAGGATATTGTAATCTATATAAAACAGTAACAGAAAATCCTTTGCTAGAAAACAGTCTGGGTACTGCCGAAGAACTGAAACAACAAATCAACGAACTGGCAGAACTACTTATCAGCCTGCAATCGAAAGGATACAGCGGGGCATGTTGGGGGTACAATTTTGACTGGCAGGCACGCCGTCTGTTTCTATTCCCCAAATATACTCCTACGGTAGTTGCCACCAATTTCTGTGCAACAGCATTGATTGACGCATACGAAATAACGGAAAACAAACGCTATCTCGACATAGCTTTATCGGCTGCCAAATTCGTAATGAACGACCTGCACAAAGCAGATTACAACGGAGGATTTCTATTTTCCTACAGCCCGCTGAAAGGAAACGACACAGTGTTTAATGCCTCATTGTTGGGGAGCAAACTGCTCAGCTATTGCTACCGTTATACCGGAAATGAAGACTATCGCGACGCTGCACGCCAATCAGTCGTGGCATGTTGCAACGGACAAAGTGACGACGGATCGTGGGTATACGGTATGCTCCCTGTACAATCGTGGATTGACAGTTTCCATACCGGCTATAATCTCGATGGCCTGATAGCCTATGAAGAACAAACCAGAGACACATCGTTCCGAACGAACATTGAAAAAGGTTTTAACTTTTATATCAAAAACTTTTTCATGGAGGACGGTGCCCCAAAATACTATCACAACCGACAATATCCTATCGACATACACTGCCCTGGGCAATTGTTCATTACTCTGTCAAGACTGCACCGATTTGATGAATATAACGAATTGGCCGAAAAAGTTCTTGACTGGACAATCAAGAACATGCAGGACAAGAAGGGATATTTCTACTACCAACTGAAACCCGGTATCAGCTCCCGCATATCCTATATGCGATGGAGCAATGCGTTCATGTTTAATGCTTTAAGTTATTATATATTATCACAATGCAAGACAATAGAGTAAGCCTGAAAGGCGTAAAAGTCCATCCTTTCCGTTCGTTTGACGAGCTTTTGGACTATGTACAAGGCAAAAAAGGAATTCTCGTGGCCATCAATGCAGAAAAAATTCTACATGCTACGGAACAGACAAAAAACATTATCAACCGAAATATCGGATACTGCGACGGTATTGGCGCGGTAATGGCTCTGAAGAAACATGGCTATAAGGATGTCGTAAAGCTTCCCGGTTGCGAGCTGTGGCTGAAAATCATTGAGTCACTCTACCGCGAAGGCAAGTCGTTCTACCTTGTCGGCAGCAAGCAAGAAGTAATCGAGAATACAGTTGCAAAACTGAAAGAAGAATTCAAAGGCATCAACATCGTCAACTACCGCAACGGCTATATCCACACCGACGAAGAGCGTAAAGCCTTACTTGACGACATTGCCGAACGTCGCCCGGATGTAGTGTTTGTAGCCATGGGCTCTCCAAAACAGGAACTGCTAATGGAAGAAATGATGGAACGCCACCCTGCTATCTATCAAGGCTTAGGAGGTAGTTTTGATGTTTATACCGGCAACGTAAAACGAGCTCCAAAGTGGTGGGTAGACCATGACCTTGAATTTGCCTACCGATTAATCAAACAACCCAGTCGCATCAAACGCCAAATCCATCTGGTACGTTTCCTCACCATGGTGAAAATGGGTAAAATTTAAATCCCAACACCTCTTTATCTAAAAAATCGTAATCTTAAAACAAGATGTGATACAGTCCTATATAAACAAACAGAAAACTGCTTTTTTATTTGTTTCTCCTCTTACCTTTATTTATCTTTGTAGGAAAATATACCAATTATATGAATCGTTTATTTTTAATTATATGCTTGATTGCATGTCTGACGGCATGTAAAACACCGGAAAAAATCAACTACATACAGGATGTTGAACCGGGGGTGACACAGTCGATTGAGAGCCGGCAAAGCATCATCATACAGCCGAAAGACATGCTGTCAATCATAGTTTCAACAAAAGATCCGGAACTGGCGGCAATGTTCAACATGTCGGTGCAAGCAAACCGCGCAGGAGTTCCAACAGCTTCCTATGCAAGCAGTCAATATCTATCCGGATATGTGGTAGACAATAACGGAGATATCGATTTCCCAGTATTGGGCAAAATACATGCCGCCGGACTGAGCCGTTGGGCATTGCAGGAAAAAATAACCCGCGAACTGACGGAACGAAACCTGCTGAAAGATATGATAGTGACCGTCGAGTTTATGAATTTCAAGGTGTCGGTACTCGGCGAAGTGAAAAATCCAGGCACTTATAGTATTGAAGGCGATAAAGTTACGGTGTTGGAAGCCATTGCCATGGCCGGCGACCTAACCATCTACGGGCTTCGCAACGAGGTGTATGTCATCCGCGAGGAAAACGGGGAACGCCAAAATTTCAAACTGGATCTCCGCTCGAAAGACATCTTCAACTCGCCTGCCTACTACCTGCGGCAGAATGATATCATCTATGTGCAACCCAACGAAGTGCGCGCCGGACAATCAACCATCAACCAGAACAACGTGCGCTCCATCAGCCTATGGTTATCCATTACCTCATTACTCACGTCAATTTCTATTCTCGTGGTTAATTTGGTGAAAAAATAGGTTGTCTTTTTTTGTATTTGTTGCTTTTTAAAAACAATTAATGAAAAACGAATCGAATGATTATGCCCATAACAAATATTCTACAGAATTAAGTTTATCGGCATTCATAAAATGGTGGAGAAACCACCTGAAAACCATAATAGTTATTACGGCGATGTGCCTGCTTGGAGGCATCACCGTATTGCTCTTTTTACCCCAATCAAATACTAAGACATCACAATTCACCTTAAAATATACCGACAGAGGATTTCCAATGGGTTTCGATATCGCCACCCTCATGAACTTCTCGGAAATACGGATGAACACTTCGTTCGAAAATGAAATGGAATATATCAATTCCGACCGGCTGTTGGGAGAAGTGGCCGATTCACTGCATCTCCAGTATCGCTACTATGTAAAATCAGGCATAGGCAGGCCTAACGACCAATATCACGAATCCCCAATTAAAGTAACACTACTCGAAGCTGAGCACAACGGTGTGGAAACGGCATCATTAAAAATCCGCCTTGCAGCCCGTAACCGTTTCCTCGTAACGGAGCTGCGTGCCAACGGCAATCGCATCAAAACCGAAACAATTGAAACAACAGCAGGAGTACCATTCTCAAGTCAGATTGGAAATATAATAATCGACACAACCGATTTCACAACGAATTACATCGGTAAGACGGTTGACATACAATACATGTCGACACTTTTGACCATCAACGAATTACGCAAGCGTCTGTCATACACAATGACAGACAAAGCTTCGACAGTGCTTGAATTTACGTTTACCGACGAATCCAAACAAAGGGCAACGGACTTTCTTAACACTCTGCCAGTTATCTACAACCGTCACTGGAGAGAGGAACTGAACACCAGTGCGCGCAAGGCCATGCCAATACTGGCAGAACGTATGGAAAAAGTAGAGAAGGAATTACTTGAAACCGAGGCGAAAATTGCAAGCTATATGCAACAGCATAAAATAATTACAGTTGGAAGCGATAATAAAGAAACTCTAGCAGAAATACAAAAGCACGAACAGGCAAGATTCGAATTGGAGACAAAATTGAAAGCTACAACGGAAATACTCTCGCAATTGTACGGAAAAGAAATTCAGCCCATCTCTCTTCCTGCAGGAATGACCGACAAGCTCTTATTGAAAATGATTGCGGACTACAACCGTCAGTTGTTTGAATACAAGAAACTGGAAAGGATATCCGGCAACAGCAACCCAAACGTAAAAGAACTACGCCAAGTTTTGTCAGAACAACAAAAGAACATCATCATATCGGTAAACCGCCAAAAAGCAACTGTAACAGCAGAATTAAACAACATACAAAAGAAACTAAAGCAGTTAAAGTCAGAAATACCAGAGTCGAACAGAAATGAACTTGTCCTGACTGAATTAACTCGCCTACGACAAAATAAAGAACATGAATACTTAAAGTTTCTCAAAAAAAGAGAAACTCTATTGATGGTAATTAACACTGACGCGGATATTGTACGAATCATATCACAAGCCAACGACTTAAAGTCAAATGATATTCCGCGTCCGCTACTCCTCATCCTATGTCTACTGATGGGCATGTTCGGAATCCCGATGGCACTTTTCATTCTTCAAAAAACATTTGACAAAACCGTCAAATCGAAACAAGATTTCAAAGACTGTCTCCTGCAACCTATAGCAGTTATACCACAAGCTGACAAGCCATCTAGAATGGAAGCAATCCGAAACCTGTTTCATGTTGCTCCTAAAAAAGCTTCACAGCCCAAGATTGTTGTCAGACAAAACACAGAAAGAATCGTACCCGCCAACGAAGCCTTCCGCAGTTTATGTACTAGTGTCAATTTTATGACTCGAGGAGAAAAAGAGACAATACTTGTCACATCATTCGCACCAAGAAGCGGAAAGACTTTCTTTTGCCTGAATTTAGCCACCTCGTTGGCTTTTGGGAAGAAAAAAGTGCTGTTAATCGACCTTGACCTACGATATGGCACGCTAAGTAAAATTGTGAATTCACCCGCCATCGGCATTAGCGAATATCTCAACAATCTAAATGAAACTGACGATATTATATACAAAATACCAGACATTAAAAATCTAAGCATCATAGCAGCAGGATTCCTCCCACCCAATCCTGCCGAACTGCTTGAAAGCAGCCGTCTGGAAACGCTCATCGGACAGATACGAGAACGTTACGACATTATCATTATTGACAGTACTCCAATAAATATTATTTGTGATACTAAACAAATAGCAAAGATAGCCGACAGAACATTCTTTATCGCACGCGCAAACCTGTTCGAAAAAGGTCAGATTTCAGAATTGGAAGAGCTGTATACAAGCAAAACCCTGCCGAATTTGTCGCTTATCCTTAACGGGGTTGACCAGCCGCGCGTACATTCGTTTTAAGCCGCGAAACAACGAGATAAAAGGATTGTGTAAGATCCACCCAAACATAAAAAAACGAGCCGTCTGCACACCGCAGACAGCTCGTTTTTCATTTATGATAACTCCGTTAATGTATGTACGGAGAAGTAAAGCCCAAGAGTTTCAAACCGCGCTGAACGTCTTCGTTCTGCATGAACAGGTTCCAAAGCAGTTGTGAGCGGTAGTTCTCAATCATTGCCACAATCGGACCTTGGTCGATTGCCAAATATGATTCAACCACTTTATCATTTGCACCCAAATTGATGGCATCATAGAAACCGTATTCACCGAAGGCGATATCACCCAAATCACGGTAGAGATACTTCAACACAGCCATACATTCTTCCGGAGCATAAGGCATTGACGACAATGCAGCAGTCGGGGTTACCGTACCGTTGTCGTTGTTACCCGGAGCATGAGCAATGTATCCGGCAATCGGACAATCGGAAGCTGTCAGACCCCAGAAATTTTCAGAATATCCTACATGGTTCTTAGGATTGTCGATACAGTAAGCACGGTTGATGAGCGTGTGTGCCTTGTTCTGTTCAAAATAGTCATTGCATACATGGTCCTTCAAACCGCGCGGGTCAAGTCCGAGGAATGAATAATGACAGAAGAACAGCGGTCCACCCTTTTCACCGTCGCTACCCAACGGCAACACGATGTCGTAATAAGTACGTCCGTTCTTAATGCCACCGTTGCTTGTAAAGCCTTCAACGTATACATCCTTTGTAATCGGATAAGTAGGAGAAGCTGCAGCAAGCACATATGCAATCAAACCTTCGTTCCAACCACGGATGTCAAGATTCATTTCAAATCCATAGTTCTTTGACCAGTGCCATGTGAGGCAGTTTTTGCCTTGAGTATAGAACGACCATTCAACACCTTTCCATATTTCTTCAATGTCATCGGCAAGCTTCTTTTCTTCCGCACTACCGTTTCCAAAATATTCCTTGGCAGTCAGCAATCCCTGCATCAAAAATGCAGTTTCAATCACATCGCCACCATCATCCTTCTGGCTGAAAGGTTTCACCGTACCGTTGCTACCATTATACCAATGGGCATATACACCATGGAAACGCTCTACACGCATCAGGAAGTCTGTAATCGTACGGATGTGGCCGTATGCCTGATCACGTGTGATAAAGCCACGTTCAGCTCCGGCAATCAGCGCCATAATACCAAAACCGGTACCACCGGTAGTCACAACGTCACCGCTCGCATCGCGTTCACGGGCCATCTTGCTGTTAGGCTCAGCGAAATCATAGAAATACTTCAGTGTAGCAGCCTGCACAAGGTCAAGCAGTTCGTCGTCCGTCATCAGACCGATACGAACCGACTGTTCTTTCATTTTCACCTCCTGGCTATAAGGATAGCCGCCTTTTTCTACCATGCGGTATGTCACCTCAGTATTGTCGGCAACATCCAACGTTTCAACATAAGGGCTTTCCTTCACCCCTTCCGCTACTTTTTCAAAAACCACGGCATCGTAAGCACGCCAAATGTCGTAAGCCTTTCCGTCGGCTGTCCATTCCAGCGTCACTTTAGCCCCGTCGGCCTTTACCGTAAAGTCGATAGTTCCTGCCGGCGTCACCGGCTCTTCCTTTTCTCCACATGCACCCAAAATCGTGCACAACACGAGAGAAAGCAATAATGTCAGTTTTTTCATCTTAAAATGTTTTGATTAAAACAACAATAGAACACCATTCGGTGTCCTATTGTTTCCAAAATTTACCCATTGTAACCAGGGTTCTGAGTCAGAACACCTTCGCTCTTATCAATTTCCGACTGAGGTATCGGGAACAATTCGTGACGTCCGACAACAAAGTTGTCAATGCGGTCTTTTGCGATGCCCCAACGCACCAGGTCGAAGTATTGTTCAAATTCAAGCGCAAGCTCAATGCGACGTTCATGACGGATAGCCTCCATCAGTTCTGTCTTGTCGGTCGTTGTCACTTTCGGCAAAACAGAAGCGTTGCCGCCACGCGCACGGTTACGCACCATTTCCAATTTGTCCAAAGCCTCTTTGATATTTTCAGCGTCACCCAATTCGCAGCAACATTCTGCATGCATCAAAAGGATATCAGCGTAGCGGATCAGGCGGATATTTCTCCATTGTGCCTGGTCGCCTTCTGAACGGCCATAACGTTCGAATTCAGCTTTCTTTGCATATCCCTTGCGGTTCTGGTAGTCAACATCTGAAGGTTGTGCAGGACGGCCGTCAAGATCGTCACCCGGCTCGATAACTGTTGCAGCATAACGAGGGTCACCTTCTTCAAATGCATTTCTCAAAGACTCTGCCGGAACATTGAATCCCCATCCCAAGTTCGGGACACCACGGAAACCGATAATCTGTCCGTACTGAGAACTCATATAAATCTTTTCAGAAGGACGAAGTTCGCAATAGATTTCCAAAACTGATTCCGGACCGAATTCCTGTTCTTCATCAAAGATTTCGTTAAACGGAGTAGACAAGTCATTGTCGCCAGATTCGATAATCTGTTGAGTATAGGCCTTTGCCATTGTCCAGTTCTTCTGATACATATATGTTTTGGCAATCAAGGCACGCGCTGCATTCTGAGTCGGAACCATGTAGTTTCCTGAAGCAACAATCTCCTTACGAGTCGGCAGCATCGGGATGATGGCTTCCAGTTCAGCGATATATTTAGCACGTACTTCATCAACATTTGAACGTGCCGGAGCCTTTTCTGTCGGCAGCATGTAGCGGTTGATGTAAGGAACATCACCGAAAGCCTGAGTCAGACGGTAGTACATGCAAGCTCTCCAGAATTTAGCCTGACAGTCGAGTTCCTGTTTTTTAGGATCTGAATCATCAATCTGGCTAATCATGTTCAATGCTTCATTTACCTTTGAGATAACGGAGAATGCATTTGAATAATAGTCAGTGATTACACCATTTGACGGATTGAACGACATCGTTTCGAAAGCCATCAGGTCAGCGCCACCATCGGCAGGAGAACTACCCTTGTAGCTGTCAGGAGTCGTATAGTTGTGCATAGCCAAAGCCGGCCAAACAAAGCCCCAGGCACGAAGACCGCTATAAGCCTCCATAAGTTTTGCCTGAGCAAGGATTGACATATCCAAATCTGTTTCCGGCATATTTTCGCTGTGCCAGCGACCTTTCGGATAACGGTCAAGGAAGTCGGAACAAGATGAGAACAACATTCCGGCACACATTGCCAATGCTATAATTTTTTTCATCATTTTTCAGAATTAAAAGTTAAACGATAAACCAGCTGTATAAGTCGATGGGATTGGATATGTACCACCGTTATCAACACCACCGTTCAGGATACCGCCACCGATTTCCGGAGTAAAGCCAGTATTCTTTCTGAAGGTGATTACATTTTCAGCATTTACATAGAATCGCAATGACTGAACACCCAAAACTTTCAAAGCTTTTTTAGGCAATGTGTAGCCCAATTGCAATGATTTCAAACGGATGTAAGAACCATCTTCCAACAGGTTGGTTGATGCCAAGTAGTTGTGGCTTCTTGAACTGTCCAAAATCGGCTCTACGTTTGAAGTGCCTTCACCGTGCCATCTGTCAAGTGTCTGTTCGTAATAGTTGAACTGAGCGAATGACGGGATTTTCTTTTCATTCAGAATCTGATTACCTGTCTGACCGCTGAAGTTCATGCTGAAGTCAAATCCTTTGTATGCCATGTTCAAGTTCAAACCAAACATGAAGTCTGGAAGAGGTGAACCGATGAAGTCACGGTCAGCATCTGTAATACGGCCGTCGTTGTTCAAGTCTTTGTAGCGGATGTCACCCGGACGGTTCACCCAAGAAGTTTCCTTGTCGTAAGCCTTAACTTCTGCTTCATTCTGGAAAATACCTTCCTGAACATAACCATAGAAAGAACCGATAGCGTGTCCTACAGATGTTCTGTGGTAGTTACCTGTAATGATATCTGCATTGCGGTCGCCAAGTTCAAGAACTTCATTCTTCAATGTAGAACCGTTCACGCTCACACCATAGCTGAAATCACCAATCTTGTCATTCCATCCAATAACGAATTCAATACCACGGTTACGGATAGAACCTGCATTTGTAATAGCATAACCGCTACCTACAGATACTGAAGGCGATACATAAGCGAGCAGGTCGCGAGTTGTTTTTGTATACCAGCCGATTTCAGCATTCAAACGGTTGTTCAAGAAAACTCCGTCGATACCGATATCAAAACCTGACATAACTTCCCAGTGAATATCCTTGTCAACCTGATAAGAAACCACCGGAATATAGTAAGTTTCACCGTCTACGATAACTTGTTGTCCTGTCGGGTTGATGGAAGGCAACCACATGTAGTTACCAATCTTATCATTACCCAGCTGACCCCAGCTTGTCTTCAATTTCAAGAAGTTGATTTCATCTGTCAGGTCTTCCATGAATTCTTCTTCAGTGATTACCCAACCCAAACCTACAGATGGAAAATAACCCCAACGATGGTCAGGAGCGAATTTTGAAGAACCGTCAGCACGGAATGTTGCTGTCAACAAATATTTTGAATCGTACTGATAACCGACACGAGCCAAATAAGACATAAATGCTTCTGCATCATACCAGTCGCTGTTTGTTTTGCTCTTGGCATCACCCTGGCTAAGCATCCAGAAATCTTCCGGAACCACATTCATTGCCTTTCCGCCAATTGTATCGGCACCGGCGCTGAAGCCTTGTGATTCTTTCAAATAAGCAGTATAACCGATCATTGCAGAAATATTGTGCTTGTCGATTTGCTTTTTATAGTTCAAAAGGAAGTCAGCCTGATATTTTGCATATTCAGCAGCGTCACGGCTGAAGCTGTTAGTTTCGCGTTTTTGAGAAGAGTTTGAAGTACCCTTATTGATATTATATTTAGGTGAGAAGCTTGATGATGAGCTCAAACCCAAGTCAATGTATCCAGTAGCTTTAAATTGGAATCCGTCAAGGAAGTTCAATTCAAGGAAAGCGTTACCTACACCACGATAACCGTAGCTGTCGCCTGTTCCTTTGTTAATTTCCATATTGGCAACCGGGTTGGCAACGTCCTTTTGGATGCTCGGTGCCGGATTGTAGTAGCTGCCTGGATTTTCAGGATCCCAATATTCTTCCGGTGCATACGGAGAATAAGTCGGAACTGATCTTACAGCATTCTGAATATTTGCTGTCTGACCGTCTTTGCTCCATTTGCTCAATGTCATGTTAGAACCGATTTTCACATAGTCGTTAACATTGTAGTCACCGGCATAACGAACACTGTAACGGTTATAGTTATCATATTTCAACACACCGTCCTGATAGAAGTAGTTCAATGACAATACATTGGAAGCCTTCTTTGAAGAGTTTGCAATCGTCAGTGAGTGGCTTGTGATAGCAGCCGGACGAAGCATAAGGTCAACCCAGTCAGTACCTTCACCTGTCAAATCAGGGTACCAAGGTTTGTATGGGTTTTCAGTTGTTGCCTGATTTTGAAGAAGTTCATTATAAAGCATTGTGAACTCGTCGGCATTTGTCAATTTAACGCGGTCGCGGTTAGTCACCTGCTGAACACCTCCGTAACCGTCATAAGATACAGAGAGTTTTCCCTGTTCTGCGCGCTTGGTAGTCAAGATGATTACACCGTTGGCACCCTGCACACCGAAGATTGACAATGAAGACGGGTCCTTAAGAACTTCAATAGAAATAATGTCACTCGGACTAACGAAATCAATATTGTCGGTCAACATACCATCAACAACAAACAACGGGTTTGTTCCTGATTGGATAGTACCGATACCACGCAACAAAATAGTAGAACCACCACCGGCAGAACCGCTGTTTGTCACCATCAAGCTCGGCACCTTACCCTGCAATGCATTCACCGGGTTGTAAGTCGGAACCAATTTCAAGTCTTCACCGCCGATAGATGTGATAGAACCTGTCACATCACGTTTGCGTGACGAACCGTAACCGATAACAACAACGTCATCAAGATTCGTTACACTCTGTTGCATTTCCACCTTAATAGTTTCAGTCTTGCCAACAACATAAGTATAACTCTGCATACCTACAGATGAAAATACCAATGTCTGTCCCTTTTTAAGACCTGACATTGAAAAGTTCCCATCTATATCCGTAGCTGTACCTTTATTGGTACCTTTCACCAACACAGTCACACCGATAAGAGGCTCTTCGTTCTCTTTATCCAGGACTGTTCCCTTCACAGTGATGTTGCCTTGTGCCAATGCTGGACAGAGGCCAAGCACCATCAGGAAAAACAATAGGAATACTTTTTTCATAGAAATATTGATTATGTTAAAAAATTTGTACAATTCTTGAACAGCGCAAATTTATAGGTTTTCGATTTCAAAGAGCAAGAAAAAGCGCTATACAAAATCACATCATAATTATTACAGAAATAAACTTTCACATCAAAATCACATCACAATTAATTAAACAACTATTTATCAACATAATAGTATATATCAAATTCTAAATATGTTATATAACACAATTTTTAATTTTACAGTAAATTGAGTAGTACATCATATTTTTTATACCTTTGCAAACAAGCAATCCAAAACCTATGCAGACATTAAGAATTTTCATCGTCTTATTATTCCTTAACACCGTTTCGTGCCTGTCCGCATCAATTGCTAACAATTATAAAATCAGCAATTACAGCGCGAGCGATTATTCTGCCACACTGCAGAACTGGGATATCTGTCTGGATAAAAACGGATTGGTGCTTGTTGCCAACAACGGAGGGATGCTGCTTTACAACGGCAGCAACTGGAAATTCCTTGAGCTTCAGAACAAAGAGAGCATCCGCGCCATCAAAAAAATTGGCGACAAAATCTACACATCCGGAGACAAGAACATCGGATATTGGCAGCGCGACAATACCGGAAACTACCGCTATACCGACCTTATCGAATCACTGCCGAATCCGGAAAGTAAAGATGACAACTACTGGAGCATCGCTACCGACGGGAAGTCGATTTATTTCCAAAGTTTTTCACGAATTCTCCAGCTTCAGGACAAAAAGTTCACACAAATTTCCGTCGACTGCCACATGCTGCTGCAACAGGTTGGAAATGAAATCTATACCCAACGGCTTGGAGTCGGAATCTTTCAACTGAAAAACGGGACATTCTATAAACTTATCGACCAAAGCGCCATTCAGGGAGAGGAAATTAAATTTGCCGCCCGGCTGAGCGACAAAAGCCTGCTGTTCGGAATGCACACAGGCAACTTCTATCGGCTGGACACGAACAAGCAACTGCATAAAGACGAGAAATTTGCCCGCCAGCTTGACAAGAACGTGGTGGATTGCGTGATTATCTACAAGAACAAATACCTGCTTGTCGGCACATTAAGCAACGGTATCTACATCTTCACTCTTGACGGCAAACTTGAAAACATCATCACCTACAAAAACGGACTGCAAGGCAATTCCGTGCATCGCATGCAGTCATTTGCCAACCAAATCTGGGTGTCGCTCGACAACGGCCTCTCTCAAATCATTCTCGACCCGAGCATACGGGTATGGAAAAAGCACAATGAGATAGGACGCTTCTACCAGACAGCGATGCTGGGCAACTCCATGTATATCGCTACGAATCATGCACTTTACAAATACAACACCGATGACCCAAGCGAAGAACTTCACCCGGTAATAAAGGAAGCCACTCAGTCGTTGGACATCATAAAAGGACACCTTCTGGTTTCTTCCATCGACGGATTCCACGAGATTCTCCCTAATGGCGGCATTGGCAACATCTCATACCTTAAAGGTATCAACGCCCCCTACTATATAGCGGAAAACGGTGAAGAATATATCGTCGCGCCGTCATATACCTATATATCCTATTATAAGTATGTCAACAACAGCTGGAAACTGGTCAGTGAAGTGACCAACCTGATGAACTCGTTTGAAGTGCTTGTACCCGAAACGCCACAGCTGTTATGGGCCGTCCATCCTCAGAAAGGAATCTACATGATTCGCGTTAACAACGACCTCAACCAGGCAACTTCTGTAACGCAATATGCTAAAGAAGAAGGGCTTGAGCAGTACAAATACATCAACATCCACAAAATCGACGGGGAAGTCTACTTTTTCTCGCCGGAAGGTGTATTCCAGCACAACAAGGAGACCCACAAGTTTGTCAAAAACCAAACCCTGACGAACGACATGAAAGAGTCGGCGGGGGCATATTGTGTCTGCCACCCTTCACCGAAAGAACTGTGGGCATTCTGCGATTCGGAAATCCACATCTACAACATCAACGAACAGCGGGCACAACTGACAAACAAGATTTCGTTTCTCGACAACGAGATTTCTCCGCTGAAAGAGCGGATCAAGGTCAGCCGAATCGGATTTAACCGCTACATGATTCCGACAGAAGAAGGGGCTACGTTCATCGACCTTAACAAACTTTCCGACCAACTCATTTCCTACGGGCCGCTTCACATTGAATCCGTGGTCTATTATATTGACGGAGAGGAACATCGTCTGGAACTCAACGACAAAAACACGTTCGACATACCGAATAAGGCAAGCAACATTACCCTTTCAGTGGCCAAATCTCCGTTCTCTTCGTCGTCGCTCGTCCGCTACAAGCTGAAGACCGACAACAATCCGACATGGAGCAAATGGTCGAAAAACGGAATTTTCAAGTTCGACAAGCTCCCCGCAGGAAACTATGAACTGCTGGTAGAGGACTACAAGGGCGGAAAAATCAACATCATGCTCAACATTTACACGCCTTTCTATGCTTCGACAAGTGCCATTTTCTCTTATATACTTATCCTGATGGTAATTATATTCCTGTTCATCCGCCGGAGATACAGAATCAAAAGAGAAAAACTGATCCAGCACTACAAAATCGAACAGCAGTTGAAAGACGAAGAAATCATCCGTCTGACCAACGAGCAGATGAAACAGACTATCAATCAGCAGAAAAACGAAATCAACGACAAGTTGCGGGCCATTTCTCAAAAGCAGGAAATACTTATCAGCCTTGAAAAGGAAATCGACTCCCAGAAAAAGGAACTGGGCGACCGATATCCCAAGAAAATGTATGAAAAGCTGAAAAGCATTATTTCCGGCGGCATGAGCACCGAAAACGACTTCCTGCTTTTCCAGAACTATTATCAGGAAATCAACCATGAGTTCCTGTTGCGCCTGAAAGAAAAGCATCCCGACCTGTCGTCGCTCGACCTGAAATTCTGCTGCCTTCTCCGTTCGAATCTTTCGACAAAGGACATAGCCTCCATTCTGAACATTACCACAAAAAGCGTCGACCTGAAACGCTATCGGCTCAAGAAAAAACTGAACCTGGAGGGCAGTCTCACCGACTATATCCTTTCTATATAATATAGAATATCACCACTGTAAATCAACGTGTTATATACGCGTGAATAGTATTTGATGTAATTGCCGGAAAACATTAAAACAGGGTGAGAAAATTTGATGTACCAAAGAATTTCACACCGTCAGTCTTCTCTGTTACCTTTGCCGGCAACATTAATCTTAAAATTTATTTTATGAAAAAATCATTACTATTCGCATGTGCCGCAATGGCATGCTTTTCTATGTCAGCCGAAGACTTGGTTGTCTTCTCTGAATCTGCCAACGCAGAAGATACATACTGGGATCCGTCATGGACTACAACCACAGGTTCAAGTAAATTCATCGCTGAAACAGCCGGAAAAATCGATATTTCCAAAACAGCCCACGAAGGAGCACAGTCACTCTCCATTTCATGGACATCAGCAACAGACGGTGACTGGGGTGCTTGCGTAGCACGCGAAGGATGGGCTACTTACGACTTGTCAAAGTACAACGAACTGAATTTCTGGGTATATTCAGAAACAGCCATCGCTGCTGAAAACCTGCCGGCCTTGCAGATGGAAAACGGAGGCTATCAGAAGAGCGAAAAGATAGCTATGGGCGATTTCCTTCCTTCAGGCGTTCCTGCCAAAACATGGACATTGGTAAAAATCGCACGTGAAGACATCGCAAACGAAGGCTTCGGTATCGCAAACGTAAAATCTATCTTCTTCTGCCAGAACGCAGCCGACAATGCCGCTCACACAATGCTTGTCGATGACATCGTATGGAAATATGACGAATCTTATGTAACTCCCGACAATGTAGCCTTGTTCCAGGACAGCAACGAAGACGGCTTCTTCGATCCGTCATGGGTAAACGTTACAGCACCGAGCACAGTGAAAATGTTGGAAGGACACAATGAAAAGCTCCCTACCACTACCGACATCAAGAAAGAAGGCAACAACGCTCTTGAACTGACTTGGACTTCTGCTGAAGGCGGCAACTGGATGGCACTCTGCGCAAGCATCGGTTGGATTAAATTCGACATCACCGACAAGAATTATGTAACAATGTGGCTGTATTCTCCGGCAGCACTCACAAAGGACGAACTTCCTAACGTTCACCTTGAAGCACACGTAGGTGGAACAACCGGCAAAGTTGCTCTCGGCAACTACGTAAACGGCCTTGCAGCCAACACATGGACAGAAGTTGCAGTCAGCATCGAAGATCTCAAGAAGGCAAACCCAGAGTTTGCAGCATACGACAACATCAAAGGTCTGTTCTTCAGCCAAAATGCAGCCGACGACAAGCAGCACACACTGTATATCGACGAAGTTTACTTCTCAAAGAACGAATCTTCTTCTGTCAACGACATTGAATACACAAGCGAAAACGCTATCTACTATGCAAACGGCAACGTTTACGGCGTAGCAGGCAATGTTTCTGTATTCAACGTAGCAGGCCAGCTCGTAGCAGAAGGCACAGCTGTTGACAACACATTCGCTGTAGCTCTCAACAACGGTCTCTACATCGTTGTCAGCGAAAACAGCAACAGCAAAATCGTTGTAAGATAATTACACCAATCATATTGAAACAGAAAAGCGGAAGACCACAAATCTTCCGCTTTTTTCATATCCTTACCCTACCCTTCTCCTTCAGAACCAGCGAAGGTTCATGGCGTGGAGAAAGGTTTTATCAAGAGGAAGACCGGAGGCGTCGCCGATGACGGCATCGGTGTGGCAATACGGACAAAGGGCCGTTTTCCCGTCGGCATCGTCCACCCAGTCCTCTATTTCATTGGGTGCGAAAGTTCGGCAGCACGAAAAGCAGCCACAGGTTTCCGATGCTTTGATTTCTCCCTCGTTTTCAAACGAATGCGGGTGTGCATCCTTCATCCGTTCGTCGGAAAGCATCTGGCAAACCAACTTCACCGCCTCTTCCGATATGTGATGCTGCGACGGAACAATTCCCCCGAGAATACCCAAATCGTCCGCCATCATATCCCTGTATTTCAGTCCCAACAGTTCGTCGGAGTCGCCAAAGAGAGCCGTGATGTTTTTCCGGTCCTCTTCAGGCAGCCGCTTCAACCGCCATTCCTGAGCCGCATAAGTGGCTATCAGTTCCGGCGAAGGTGCCGGAAATCCTTCAAAAGGCTTCAGCTTCGGCAGCTCGACCGAAGGCAGATAGCACGGATTGACCACAAAACGCCGCACACCCGTAGTGAGCAACGTCAGGAATCCGCCCAACGAGCAGCCCACAACCACATCTATGCCCTCACGTTCAATCGTTTCACGAATCTGACGCAACGCCAGCTCACAGTCATCCTGACAATAGTCCATGCCGATGACCTCCCAGTTCTCCGGCTTATGTTTCTTGAGCAGCCTACAGCTTCCGCCGTCAGGAGAACCGTTATACCCATGCACATACAATAGCTTTTTCATACTCCTAAAATAAACACCTAACGGAATAGCAAATTTGAGTAAAGCGTAGCGAACAGACTG
>OJMG01000896.1_pt1 | contig 28951 bp, 29 predicted proteins | sample 1597141 | NCBI WGS metagenome assembly OJMG01 (sample SAMEA2452119, study PRJEB22498) | human gut metagenome | biome: human feces; feature: human gut; material: feces | place: Australia | collected 2012 | reverse complement strand
TCGCCATCCATGGCTCAGTGGCGGCTTGTTTGAACATCGTGTTCAAACATTGCTGTTATTATCCAGAACATTAAGAACTTCTAAGCCTCAAACATATGCATATCCCAAACATAGTTGCAGGAATTACACATACAGAACCAGATTACAATATACTTTTTCGTATTTTCAACTCTTCTTATGCCTTAATTCTATATCTTCCAAATTATTACATATGATAGCACAGGAGATTTGCTGAAACAACGCAAATTCTATGAACTTTTGGTGAATCTTAGGAATCGGCGGTACAGCAAAAATCCGGCAATCGACGTAATAATATCCGTAACCGGAAACGTCAGCCAGAAGAAGTTTAGCCCGATTCTTGAGAATGCATACCCAAGCGGCACAAACAAAAATACCGTTCTTATCACCGTAAGCATACTGCTTGTAAACGCTTTTCCAACTGCCTGAAAGAACACCGGAAATGTCAATGATGTCACAAGCGGAATAAAGCTCACCGCAATGATACGGAACGCCACCTTCCCAATACGGATCACTTCTGCGTCATGCGAGAATACATGCAGCATCTGCCCCGGCATCAGTTCAAAGCAAAGCACACCAATCATCATCAGGGATACTCCATATATAAGTGCCAATGACAGCGTCTTCTTGCAGCGGTCAATCTTCATCGTTGCATAATTGTAGCTTAAGATTGGCACGATACAGGTCTGCATCGCACCGAGCGGAATGAAGAAAAACGCCTGCCATTTGTAATAAAGGCCGAGTACCGTCACCGCCTGATCAGAGAAGGTTGCAAGTACCATATTGAGACCAAATATATAGAACGTGTACGCAGACTGCATCAGGATATTCGGGATTCCCATCTTATAAATCTTGCGGATGTCCGGCAGATATACAGATAACGCCGGTGACTTCCGGAATCCTCTGCGCATGACGATCAGCGCCGCTACGATCTGACCAACGACGGTTGCTGCCGCAGCTCCTGCAATTCCCATCTTCGGCAATCCGAACATACCAAAGATCAGAAGTGGATCGAGTACGATGTTTGTAACCGCACCTGCAATCTGCGCGATCATCGGCGTCTTCATATCGCCGTTTGCCTGCAGGATCTTCGTCCAGATGCTCTCCAGAAAAAGTCCAAAAGAAAAGACGCATACAATCCGTCCATACATAACAACCTCTTTGATTACTTCTGCGGAATCCGTTGACATCTTCGCGTATGCAGGCATGAAGAAATAACAGAATACGGCGAATACTGCCCACATAAGCAAAGTAAGTGGCGTGCCGATTCCACCGATCTCGTCTGCCTTTTCATCCTCGGACAAGCCTAAGTAATGCGCCATACATGTATTGATACCAACGCCGGTTCCCACCGCAAATGCGATCATCAGAAGCTGGATCGGATAGATGATAGACAGCGCGGTCAGTCCGCTCTCGGAATACCGCCCGACAAAGAAGCTGTCCACAATGTTATAAAGTGCCTGTATCAACTGCGCCAGCATCACGGGCGGTGCCATATTCCATAGTATTTTACTGATTTTCTCTGTGCCAAACAGCTGGCTGTCTTGTTTCATGTTGCCTGTCCTCCACAGGTATTATTTATAGGCTTCGCCCATATGGATGTCGCCTCACCAGATATCGCTGTCCCACAAGATTGTGAATGGGCCATCGTTCTCCAGTTCGACCTTCATATCAGCACCGAAGCTTCCGCATTCTACCTTTCCGAACGTCTCCACGCATTTTGCTTTGAAATACTCATACATTTCCTCTGCAAAGTCCGGCGCACCCGCCTTCACAAAGCTTGGTCGGTTTCCTTTCTTGCAGTCCGCATATAATGTGAACTGGGATACGACCAGCACTTCCCCACCTACATCGGTGATTGACAGGTTCGTCTTGCCCTCTTCATCTGCAAAGATCCGCAAAGTTGAAAGCTTCTTCACATAGCGGTCCGCCATCTCCTTCGTATCTCCCTCTGCCACACCGAGCAGAAGCAGATAGCCCTTGCCGATGCTTCCGATTGTCTCTCCATCTACTTTTACGGACGCGTGATTAACACGCTGTATTACTATTCGCATGATTCTTCTCCTGTTGTTCTTGTTTTATTTTTCGACAGAAATCAGATATTCTATGTTGTTCTTATCTGTCTCTGTTTCTTGCTAAGCATCCCTATTATACATATGCTTTTTTCTTGTTTCAACTATCTTTTCTCTCTCCATTCTCCAAATTGGGGGAATCTTTCTGTTTTCTGATTTTCTCCCCAATCAGCTTGCTTCTCTCAACCTTCCCATTGGAGGATTTTTCCGTTTCACCGATTTTCTCCCCAACCTCCTTGCTTCTCTCAACCTTCCGATTGAGGAATTTTTCCCGTTTCCCTAATTTTCTCCCCAACCTGCTTGCTTCCTATCAGCTTCCGGTTGGGGAATTTTTCCCGTTCCTCGATTTTCTCCCCAACCCGCTTGCTTCCTATCAGCTTCCGATTGGGGAGTTTTTCCCATTCCTCCACTTTCTCCCCATCCTGCTTTCTTCCTATCAGCTTCCGATTGGGGAGTTTTTCCCGTTCCTCCACTTTCTCCCCATCCTGCTTGCTTCTCTCAACCTTCCCGTTGGAGTAAATTCTCTATTTTGGAAAAATTCACCCAATTCACGCATATACTTTCTCAGGACATAGTATAAATTTCCAAAAAATCCATAAACTATATGCATATCTGCACGAACCAACTAACCCAAGAAAGGACAAACCAACATGAAATTCAAAACCAACGCCATCCGTTTTCTCTTCATCTCCATCCTCGGAGTGCTGCTGCATTTCACCTATGAATGGTCGGACGACAACCGCATTGTCGGGCTGTTCTCGGCGGTCAACGAATCCACGTGGGAGCATCTGAAGCTGCTCTTCTTCCCGATGCTTCTGCTCACGCTGGTCGAGCTGTTCTTCTTCCATGAAAAAATGCCAGCCAATTACCTCTGGGCGCGTACCCTCGGAATCTTGTCCGGCATGATTTTTATTGTCGCAGTTTTCTATACACTGAATGGTATCCTCGGAACAAACTACGACTGGATCAATATTGCACTATATTTTGCAGGCGTTATCTTCGCCCTCTTCGTGGAAAATGATGTCTACCGAAATGGGAAGGCAGAAAAGCTCATCCTTTCTTCCGCGATTTTGCTCCTCTTAACCGCGGCATTTTTCACCTTTACGGAATATCCGCCACAGCTCGGCATCTTCCAGTAAATAATTTTTCTATCTCAATTGTTTTATTTGTCCATCCTCCATTTCATACACATGATCACATAATGCTTCAATATCTTCCCGGTTATGGCTTGCCAAAAGAATTGTCTTTCCTTTCTGCTTTTCTTTGCAGAAAATTTGACGCATCTCTTCTACCCCCTGTCGATCCAAACCATTCATAGGCTCATCCAATATCAAAACAGCAGGGTCTTCCATAATTGCCTGCGCAATTGCCAGACGTTGCTTCATTCCTAAAGAAAAGTTTTTTACCTTCTTTTTGGATTCCGGATCAAGTCCTACCATCCTCATTATTTCATGCAACAATTCCATGTTCTTTTTATTTCGAATTTCAAACAAATATTTTAAATTATTAATCCCACTTTCACTTTCCAGAAACGCCGGATTTTCAATAATTATCCCTGCATTTTTTATTAGTTCGCCACCAGATTTATATCTTTTTCCATCAATCAAAATCTCTCCGCTATCTTCAAATAATAATCCACATATACATTTAAACAGTACTGTTTTTCCTGATCCATTATGCCCTATAATTCCTGTAATTTCACCATTTGGGCAAACAAGCGAAACATCATTCAATACCTTTTGTTCACCAAAACTTTTTTCCAGATTCTTTACCTCGATCATTATCAAACCTCCATGCCTACGTTTCATTGATCCAATCAAATTCAGTATGCCTGATTCTTCTATATGCCGCAAAAAACGATAAACACATTATGCAGATTATCAAAATCACATATACATATTGTTTCGGATACTGCCAATCCATAAATATTGTTTCTCCGTATACTGATATTCGATACCATGTAAATATCGAAAGAAATGGCAGCCAGCGTTGGGTAAAAAACAGGCCTTCCGATATCCCTAACAAAGACAGCATCAAAACCACTACGATTGACACTGTACGATTGAACCAGATACTTATTGCAAACATCACACATCCTACCATGACCGAAACCAGCCATACCATCAAGAAACAGGTTTCCATTGCCGTGATCGGCTTATAATTCATCAAAATACTCGGTGATACCAGATTCATCAGATTATAGGAATACAAATTGGTTGAATATGCCATTGTATGTATTACTTTTCCCCATTCCATTGTAAAGTTGATTTTGGGAACAAATACAAGTACGCATACAGCAAACGAAATAATTGTAAACATAAACATGGATAGTATCATGGATAGCATTTTCTCCATAAACCACTTTTTTCGTCCCATTCTTGAAATGTAATATAATTCATTCGCATTAAAATAAGGAATATCCGATAACAGATAACATATAATAATTCCGTAAAATGCCGCAAAAAATGTATTACTAAATATATGAGGAACAATCCAGATGCTTACTTTTTCATTCACATCCCCAATTAATTGATCCATTCCCGACGTGACTGCTAACACTAATCCGACTACCATCATTACAGCACTTATGAATCGAAAGGAACGCATTTTTTTAATGCTGTCATAAGCAGCTGTTTTTATTATTTTTTGAACATTCGCCATTCACTTTCTCCTTCCATTCTTATAATTAATACAATAACTGACAATGAATATGTAACAACATATTTGGAAGAAAAATGTTGATGGTTGCTGTCCTGAAAGTGTCATTTCCAACTGATTCACCCCTAATGCCTTCCACGAAATGACTGCACCTCTTTGCCATCCAAGTAATCTTTGCATTAAAATATCCTGTACATACACACATAATAGCGGAAATGTATATGCCGCGATTTTATTGTTCACAAACTCTGACACAAACAACCCAAGCAATGACATAAAGCCTGCCAGTACTGACATATGGAAGATACAAACTGCAAAATACAGACCTGTTCTTCCTTCTTTTAAGTACTGCATATATGCGCGCTCCAAATCCAGTATTTCAAACCACTGTGTTTCATCCGGCATCCCCAATCGGATATAGTTTATTTGTAACGTAATCAAAAAGCCTAATATAAATGTGATCTGTGTCGAAATGAATACAACTAACATCTTCGAAATAATATAATATTCCCGATGATTACTGCGCAGTTCCATTTGAATCCGAAATTTATGACAGTTGTCATCTATATAACTACCAACATATGGTACCGATGCTATCCCCATTGCGATAAACAACAACTGCATCGTATTTACATGATTCATCCACGAAACAACATCCGCTGGCTCATCTTTGTTATAAAGAAGCAGTACACTAATTATAATCACACATATTGGGAATCTCCAATTTCCAAATGCTCGTCGCACATCTATTTTCAAATACCTCAATAGCATAATTTTCCCTCTCATTTATTGCACTATAATTTTTCCTGTTATTGCATTCACACGTAATTCATATTGATACTCCGAATCATTCAATGGTTTTTCATTTATTTGGAACGCCCATACAGGAATCAGTGTTTTTCCATCTTTCATATGGTCTACTATCAGTTCTGCCGAAATCACTTCCCGATCCGCTCCATCCACAATACCTTCAAAATATTCAATCACAGATTGCATAACTGCATCAAAGTTCAATAAAGATTCACTTTCATTCATTGATGTATAATCATACAAGTTTTGTATATAGCAAAAGATAATTCCTTTTTTATTATACATAACTGTGATTTGTGCATTTAAATCCTGTGCACTTTCCTGCCAAAAGGAATTACCCTGAAAATCACGAAGCCCAGAATACACATGATGAAAATAGAACAAATAGGTATCATTTTCTTCCGACCAATCCGTCTTATACTCCTCTTCCTGCTGATTTCCATCCATATCTATATGTTCTTCCTGTTGCTGCAAAATTTCATGATCCAAATAATACGTTTCACATGTAAAATCTTTTTTTAAATCTATGCCACACGAATCCATGATTTCATATATTTCCTGCTTTGCAGCTTCTTCAGAAGCAAACGTAAATTCTTTCGAATCCGTATATTCTGACAAATTATAATCTGAATAAAACCTGTCCGTTTTCAAACATGCATTCAATTCCAGATATTCCAAATCCGTATAGGTACAGGAATCCAATCCCCATGTAAAAAAAGATTCACTGACGCCATCCGACACCGCATTACTTGATATCATTTGTGCCTCCGCATCCAATGTATTGCTACCATCATCCGGCATAAACACTCTGCCTACTTTTTCATAATCCAACGAACATTCCGTCGCGGTTCCATTCTTCCAGCTTACTTCCTGAGGTGTTATTTCTTGTAAATCAATACGTAAATGTTCCGAACTATATCGATACTGTTGCGGGAATGTCTGCGTTTGTATATTATCAGCTTCTGTTTTCCCATTATTATTTCCTGAACAGGAAGTCACCACGCATGTTATAAACAGCATGCACATAACAACCAATTTCTTTTTCATAAAGCCAGTTACCTCCATCATACAAATAAAGCGATTTGAGACGTTTTATTTTGTTCCAAACCGCTTTATATTTCACTCAAAATTTATGGACAATAATTTCCTTTTCCGTGAACATTTGCATAATTCATAGGTGCGGAAGCATATACATAATATTGATGTCCACGTTTTGCTTCTACCAAATCATAATTATGGCTTTTTGTAGTACCCAAAGGATGACCAGGGTACGTCAACGCTGTAGACACCCTTACGTGATCGCTAGAGTATGATGTAAAGTTTAATGATGGACCATTGGTTAATGACGTTAATTTTATATAAAATTTCTGGTCATTATCTCCTTTAGCCTCTTTTCTTGAATAAGGATCCTTTGATGCTACCCCTGAAATATTAGATGCCGTAACATCTAACGAAATATTCCCAGCTCGAGCAACTCCACTTCCCAAACATCCAAATATAGCAAATGCTAATGCTATTTTTGATATTATCTTTCTCATAATTCATTACCTCCTCTACTGTACTTTTCCACTTTTCTTCAATACTTCTTCCAGTCCCTCTGGCTCTTCTGGTTCATACCAGTTTCCACGACAGCATTCCGGCGCAATAGCTGCTACACCAATCGCGAATGCGCATAGCTTTCCACTATGCTTGACAAGAAATTCCAGTACTTTTTTCATGCTCTTTTCCCTCCTGTAAATAATTATTTGAGTTTCTTATTAAACCCATTTTTATCCTATCATACGCACAGATGCTTCTTTCATTTTTTCTGCGAATGGTCAAAAAGTAGGGGCGAAGTGCACGTTACCCCCGTTTTTTGACCATTTACAGAAATTTGTATATTACCAATTGTTCTATGTTATGATGCTTATATGGAGGTAAATCGAATGAAAATTACAGAAACGCTCAGCGTAAAAATCACGGATATATTTATCGATAATCACGTTCTACCGTTTCAGCAACGGGCAGCTTACATATACTGCTTTGACTTCTGTTTCGACTTATTCCTATATAATCTCAGCCTTCTGATTCTTGGAATCTTTTTCCATCATGGATGGCTGGCACTTGTCTACGTTTTTACAATGTCTCCACTCAAGATGCTTGCCGGAGGCATGCATGCATCTTCGCGCGGCATATGTGATATTATTTCTTATCTCACCTTCTGTATTGGAATAATTGTCACGATCTATCTGCCAATCCCTGCAATCCAGACATTTCCAGCCTTCTGGTGTTTCTGTGTATTGCTGATTGCCATCATCATCCTTGCACCTGTGGATACAAAAAGCCATCGCCTGACTCAAAAGAAGAAACGCCGATTAAAATGCCTGACTGCAATATATTCGATAATGCTACTAAGCTTGTACCTTATATTTTTTAACTTTTTTAGATTTGATTCTATCCAGATTATGTTCTTTTGTGTTATCGTAATATGGATAAACCAATTATTGGGGCGAATCAGCAAAGGGGGATCTCAATGAAACTGAACATTGCAATCTGTGACGATGACGAAGCAGCAATTGAATATTTAAAATCCTGTATCACACATTTTTATTTTGCGTTTGATGTGGAAGTTTCTATCTCTACATTTACAAGCGGAAGAACATTCTTAGATTCCTATACAGAAAAAGGACAATATCAGTTAATTTTCATGGATGTAGAAATGCCAGAGCTAAACGGTTTGGATACCGCAAGCATCCTGCGTTCCACCATCGACCGTTATGCCTTGCTCGTGTTCGTGAGCAATTATCCGGAATACATGCAAAAAAGCTTTACAGTCCGGGCATTTTATTATCTGACGAAACCATACAGCACAGAGGATGTCGAAGAAGTGCTGAAGAATGCAATCAATGAAATCGAACAAAGTCACACAATCTATTCCATCGTGTCTACAACAGAAGGAGAAACGACGATCTATATTCAGGATCTTCTCTATATCGAGGTTGAAAACAGTGATACACAGACATTACTGTTTCATCTTACAAACCACACGATCTCTGTGCGCGGAACGCTTTCATACTGGAAGGAAACGCTTGCCTCCCAGCACTTTTACAAATGTTATCGCAGTATCCTTCTGAATCTGAAGCATGTACATTATTTTGAGGACAAATTCGTTGTTTTAGACAATCAGGAGCGAATTCCTCTGAGTCGAAATGCCAGACGGGAACTACTTTCTATTTACATGAATCACCTCGTAGAATTAAACGAGTTAAATTAGGAGGGCGCACTATGTATTACGCGATTGAAGCACTTACCTATCTCTTTGATATGGGCATAATCATTATCTATATGAACGGCATCTTCCATAAGGAAAACCGCCGCACAGCCTATCCACTCTATATTGCGTGCTTCCTTATTATGGAGGTTCTTATCTATGTAAACCAGACTCTGTGCACCGGACTGCCATCCAAGCAATTTACAATAGCCACAAACATGGTTAGTCTGCTTACGACCTTTGCCCTGACCTTCCTATACAGGACGCGCTTGTCAAACCGCATATTTGTATCCATTTCCTTCCAGATTCTTGCTCTGCTTGGTGAAAGCTTTTTCCTGTTTCTGGTGAAAATAATAAACCCGGCAGTTATAGATCTCCCTCTCCGCCAGCTTTCGATCCTCATGAATCTCGGTTCCAAGATCATGCTGTTCCTGTTGATTCTGGTTGTGATTTTCTTCTGGAACCGACACATAAAATATCACGATTATAAATACAACCTGTTATTATTTACGACGCCCGTGCTTTCTCTGGTAATTACCCTTTGTATTCCTGTCCGCAGCAATTACCAGTCAAACAATGCGTACTATATGATCATCGCCTATTTTGCGATTGCCCTGTTAAATATATTGAATTATTGTCTGTTGGATAATTGTTTTAAGATGGAGCAGATCAAGGACGAAAACCTTTCTATGCGCAGACAGATTGATTTTCAGCAGGAAAAATATTTCCAATTGGGAACCGCCTACAAGAAAACCCGCAGCATCGTACACGATATGAAGAACCATTATTTTGCAATCTCCGAGATGCTCAAGCAACAACAGACGGAGCAGTTAGATGCATATCTTCACTCTGCGATCAACGACATAGAAGCGAATTATATCAGTGTCAACAGCGGCAACCTTGTATTGGATGCCTTCATCAGCAGCTTCGAGATGCTCGCAAAAGAGAAGCAATTTGCCTTTTCCCAAAAGATTACATTGCAACCAACTCAGATTCCGGTCTCGGACTATGACCTGTGTACGATCGTCGGAAATATGCTGGATAACGCATCCGAAGCGGTCTGTAAATCCAGAAATCCGAACCGATATGTGCATTTCAATGTATGTATCTCTGAAAATAATACGTTTGTTATACATATGCGCAACACCTGTCTGCCGGAAGACCAAATAAAAAAGTACCCGGATCACCGAATGGATCACGGGTACGGTCTGGCAAATATAAAGATCATCACGGAAAAATATCATGGTTACATGCGGAGTCAATATATTGAGGATTCCTTTGAAACCATGATCGTTATTCCGATTCTTAACAGAAAACGATATTTTTAACGTTCCTCCTTAATCATAAGCAGGCATCCGGCAAGCAACAGGACACAGGATATCCAGATTGCATGCACGCCGATCTGCATTGAGCAGATTCCACCGGCACCGGCACCGACTGCAAAGATCAATATGATTCCGTAGTAATGCATCGCTTTCCGGAGTGCACCCTTCTGATGCTCCCGGATATAGACGGACAGGCTCTCGGTTCCGCTTCTTAAGTTTCCGATACACATCGTGCTCGCATAGCCATAGCCATTTACCTTCCGGAACGTCTGCACCTGCATCGCACAGGCAAATGATACGAGCATCGTCGCCGCCATATTGAACTTCTGCGGCATAAAACCAACCGCTAATAAAATCAATATCTCAATCAAAACAACGATCTGCCGCCAGTGGATCTTTCTCGCATTCTTATAAGTATGTCCAATCCGTTCTGCCACGAGTACGCCAAATGCAAACGCAAGCACCGGGAACAAGTAGTGCAGCGCGCGCATCCAGTTCCCTTCCATCAGATGCTGGCTCATCAGCACAACATTTCCGGTCTGTGCATTCGAGAATACGCCATTTCGCACATTGTATGTGTACGCATCCTGAAATCCCCCTGACAACGCCAGAATCGCACTTAATAAGAATGTCTCCGACGTCTGAATCTTTGCATGTCTTGATAATGTCTCCATCGTAGTTACCTCTATATATTTCTCTTTTCAAAATATGCAAGTTGTAAACAAATCTTTTGCAACTTCGTTACAGTTATGATACAACTTCGATGCAATAATACACTATACTGCAAGCAGATACAAGAGTGAAATATCTAAACTTACTTCAATCCGCGTTTGTTTTTAAAGGAGGAATGGCGATGACAACCTTAAATATTCGGATTCGTGCTTTGGAACACAATATCGAGATCATCAAATCTCTGGCTGCTGACGCACAGATCATAGCCGTATTAAAGGGGAACGCATACGGCTTGGGGCTGTGCAAATTTGCGACATTCTTACAGGCACGCGGAATCCGACATTTCGCAGTCACGGAGCTTGCGGATGCCATCGAACTTCGAGAGAAAGGAATCTTCGGGGAGATTCTGCTTCTGACACCACTTTATCATCCAAAAGATATTACACGCGCAATCAAACACGACATCACACTCAGTATCACAAGCGTTTCATGCGGGCAGATCTTGGAGGATACTGCCGCACGCTTAAATCATTTTTGCGCCCATGCGCATCTGTGCATCGATACAGGCTTTGGGCGTTATGGTTTCTTATGCAGCAAAACCTCGCAGATTGGCGACATCATCAACACTGTACATGCCATGACGCACGTGCAGGTCACGGGAATCTATTCCCATTTCTACGCCGCATGTTGCAAGAATGAGCGATTTGTCAAAAAGCAGTTTGAGGATTTTAACAACCTTTGCACTACTCTGACGGACGCAGGGATTCCACTTGGGATACGTCATATCTCCTCCTCTTCCTCCCTCGTTCGTTTTCCGTATATGAATCTGGATGCGGTCCGTATCGGTTCCGCATTTCTCGGTCGTCTCGCTGTTTCCAATTCCTGTGGATTTGAAAATGTCTGCGACCTGACAGCAAGTGTGGACGACGTATATGAGCTTCCTGCCGGACACAACATCGGCTACGGCAAAACCTGCCGTCTGACCAAAGCTTCTACAACGGCTGTCGTATCGGCTGGATATTTTCACGGACTTGGTATGACACGCGAGGCTGCTCCGAAACATCCCTCGCCGCTTCGTCTGCTTCGCCTGTGCAAGCATGCCTGCTTCCAGAAAAAACAAACGGCAGAGTTTGAAGGTCAAACCCTGCCAGTTCTTGGTCAGATCAGTATGAATTCATGTATCTTAGATGTGTCCAAAGCTCCCGTCTCTATCGGGGACTCTGTGACATTCCGGATCAATCCGCTCTTTGTGAATTCCGCAGTTCCACGGGTGTACTGCTAGATTATATAGAAAGATCAATCGGTCCATCAAACTTATTGATTTTCACGCCATTTACAAGTAAGTCATCGCTGATTTCGATAACGATGCAATTTTTTCCGTCAATCTTTCGTACCTCAATTGCATCCGTCTGTTCTACCGGGAGGGATACCTCCGTCTTGCCGGACTTGATCTTCAGCTTATTGCTTCCCTCGAACACATTGCTTAACAGCACTTTTCCATTCTCTTCGGTTGCCTCATCGAAGGTCTTCGTGAACGCCTGAATCTCCTCTTCTTCAAATCCGCTTTCCTCTAAGATGCGCGCCGTTTCTTTCTTATCAACCACGACTTCCTCCTGGCTGTCCTTTAACTCCATCTCATGCTCCCGCATGTTCGAGTAGATTGCCTTCGCCTTATCAAATGTCATCTCCTCCACGGCTTCGATCGCATTGATAAACATCTCGTTCTGCTTACCCGCGGTCGCCGGAATCTCACAGCCAAACACATCCATAAGCAGACTGTCATTTAGCTCAGATGGTTTCTTCGTATAGTAAAGTGCTGCGTGCACATCACTCATCCGCTCGTTGAATGCCGGGAATAAAAATCCATTCATCGGCATCTCGACCATCATATTCCGCATCGCATTCTCCAGACTGTTATCGACCGGGTTGTACATCAGACCTGCCTTCGATGGTTTGAGCGGACAAAGTAATGTCAGGTTGAACTTGTACACGACATCGGATGCATCCTCCATCTCGATTCCGTCCGCGGTCTTTCCCGGTACATCGTAGACACCATACACCAGCATAATATAATAATTATCCACATATGCATACGAATCGCAGATCTTCTCAAAATATGCCTGCAGCACCTGTGGCTCTTTCAACTCGCTGTTTAACACCTGCATGAGTGTATCACGGTTTGGCACTGTAATTCCATTTTCTGTACGAAACACAAGATTCAGCAGATTCTTACCGATCCGCCCGGACAAGCCCTTCTTGATCAGATCAAAGTATTTGTGCTGTTCTTCCTCCTGCAGAACAAGGAATTTTCCCTGCTCCAAAATATGCATCTCTTTATTCGCATCGACATAGCATCCGGCAAGCCCGTGAATGCAGCAGTCGTTCTTCGTCATAATCTTCTTGATCTCAGTTACTTCGTTCTGTATCATGTTCTATCTCCTAACTCTGATTTGTTCTTCATCCAAGTTAAACCACAATGGGCAGTTTTCACCACATACCAAAAGAAAAGGCACTGCCAAATCACGAGCAGTGCCTTTTTCTTTCGCAACTTTACACTGATTCTACTTTAATTTAATAATGATAGCATAAAATCACCGGAATTTATACCATATATTTACTTTATTTCACAAAATCCGTTATATTTCGAGCCACATAGACACCGCTGGCAGATGCATGTGACAACGAATGCGTGATTCCACTGCCATCTCCGATAATATATAGTCCCTTATGACGTGTCTCCAGTTTCTCATCCACATCAACTTCCATATTGTAGAATTTGACTTCCACGCCATAGAGCAGTGTGTCCTCGTTTGCTGTACCCGGTGCAATCTTGTCAAGCGCATAGATCATCTCGATAATGCCATCTAAGATACGCTTTGGAAGCACCAGACTCAGGTCCCCCGGTGTTGCACTGAGCGTCGGTGTGATAAACGCCTCATCAATCCGACTCTGTGTCGAGCGCCTGCCTCGGATCAGATCACCAAACCGTTGTACGATAACACCGCCACCAAGCATGTTGCTAAGTCTGGCAATACTCTCACCATACCCATTTGAATCCTTGAACGGCTCTGAAAAATGTTTTGCCACAAGCAATGCAAAATTTGTATTCTCCGTCTGCTTCTCCGGATCTTCATAGCTGTGACCATTTACAGTGATGATGCCATTTGTATTTTCATTTACAACAGCCCCCTTTGGATTCATACAGAAGGTACGCACGCGGTCGCCGTATTTCTCAGTCCGGTACACAATCTTGCTCTCGTAAAGTTCATCGGTCAGATGCGCAAATACAACTGCCGGAAGCTCCACGCGCACACCAATATCCACACGATTTGATTTCGTTGGAATCTCCAGATCATCGCAAATCTTCTCCATCCATTTGCTTCCGCTTCGTCCAACCGATATAATGCAATTCTCACATGTATAGGATGCATCCTTGCAGACAACCGTGTAGCCGCCCGCCGCTTCTGCGACAACCGAATTCACTGGTGTATCGAAGAAAAACTCCACCTTATCCTTCAGATATGCATACAGATTTCCAAGCACGACATAGTTGATATCCGTCCCCAGATGACGTACAGATGCATCAAGCAGATGCAGATCATTCTGAATGCATACCGTCTTGAACCGTGTACCCGCCGTCGAATAGAGCTTCGTGCCCTCGCCACCATAACGCATATTGATCTCATCAACATACTTCATCAGTTCGAGCGATTGTTTCTTGCCAATATACTCATAAAGCGTACCGCCAAAATCATTTGTAATATTATATTTTCCATCCGAAAATGCGCCTGCACCACCAAACCCGCTCATGATTGAGCAGCTCTTACAGCCGATACAGCTTTTCACCTTATCTCCATCAATCGGGCAATGCCGTTTGTCCAATGCATGTCCTGCTTCAAACACAGCAATCTTTAAATCTGGATTTTTCTGTACCAGTTCATACGCAGAGAAAATACCGCCCGGTCCTGCACCAATTACGATCACATCATACTTCATAAATAACCTCCCAAAATCAAAACATAAAAAAAGACCACGAAACAATTGTTTTCGTAGTCAACTCTTTACGGTAGTTGGTAGAAACGTTCAACCATATTATGAACATATACGCCTATTTGATTCATAGATTTAATTTATTCTATCATAATAAATAGGAATACGCAATCGTTTTTTCTCTCTTTTTATAGCCTCTTTATAAATTTTTTCCTGCAATTCGCGAAATTTAATTCTTGACAAATATCGATAAAACTGTATAATAGTACATGTGTCTTGCGGGCACACCCAATTATAGGGGATTGGTCAAATGGTATGATAGGGGTCTCCAAAACCTTTGGCGGGAGTTCGATTCTCTCATCCCCTGCTTGTGAAAAAACCTTGAAACATTGTGTTTCAAGGTTTTTTGTTTATAACTTTTTACTGCATGCATCCAGAACATCAATCAGTTAGTTCAGTTTTCCATCATCCCCACGTTTCGCTGCGTCCAGATAGCGTGTTGAATTGAATGCACGCATTGTATTGTGTATTGAGCTACTGCATATCATAAAACTTCATCGTCTCCCGGTCACGATATTCATGTTTCTCATAATATCCGATTAATTTCTGCTCACTGTCCCGCAAAGCCACCATGTATACATCCTTGTTCTGCTTTGCATTGTAACTGGTATATACAATATTGTGACTTACATCTGCTGCAAACCAATCAACCACCTGTTGAATCCTCTTGTTCGATTCCGGATTGTGACAGGCAAGCAGACTTTTCCCTATGAGTGCCTCGCCACCGCGCTTTGCATAATTTTTAATTGCTGCAGGGTTCATGTAAATAATTTCATGCTGTAGGCTACAGATCACAACCGATACACGCTCCTGATCAATAATACTTTTAAAATATGCGTTTAATTCTTTCATAACGTTCACTTTCCTTTCTTGTCTTTTGGGCACATCCGCGTGCCTCATTGTAAATTCCAAGTTTTCCCTTTCAATACCAGCTTCTCGAATGACTCTGCAAATCTTATATCATCTTCCTCGGTTCTTTTCCTCGGACCTTTCAAATGATTCTTCCCGAAACTGCGCCGTGCTTTCTTGTTCAAATGCCGTTCCATCAGCATCTGGTCAATGTTCGCGTCTGTGTACCATTTCCCAGACTGATGAATGGCATACGCACCTTTCCCAAGTGCCATCGCCGCCACACCATAATCCTGCGACACAACGATATCTCCCTTATGACAAAGACTAATCAGCTTGTAGTCCACTGCATCCGCGCCGGCACCAACCACGATCACCTCACTATAATCAGAATTCAGGACATGATTCGTGTCGCAAAGCAGCGTCGTCCGGATATGATATTTTTCCGCGATCTCCTCCACGATACGCACGACCGGGCAGGCATCGGCATCTACAAATATTTGCATGATCTATTTCCTCTTCCTATGCAACCGTTGCCCCAAATGGCATCAGCGACAATTTCGCGAGCTTGAAAAATTGCTTTCCGAATGGAATACCAATAATCGTAATGCACAGGATACATCCCCAGACTACATCTGCAATCGCCATCGGAATCCCCGTCAAAAGCAGCCAGAATATATTCGCGATAAGACTCATCGCCCCGCCACCATATGTAACTTCCTTGCCAAACGGGAAGAATGCAAGCCCGGCGAACTTAAAGCACTGCAAGCCAATTGGAATTCCTATGATCGTAATACACCAGCCGATTCCCGCGATCACCCACGAAAGCCCGGCTGCAAAGCCGCCAAATATAAACCATAAAATATTTCCAAGTATACCCATGTTTTTGTTTTCTCCCCTAGTATTTTATTCTTTGTTTTTGTTCTATTCGAATCGTTATCGCACTATGTGAATTGTACTCTCGCTATTCGAATTGTTCGCGCGGTTCGCTTCTAGACTATATTGGCTTACCACGGCGCATTCATACAATAAAACAGCACCACGATCTGTGTCACGATCATCATCGGCAGTCCCACCGCAAAATAATTCTTCTGTGTCTTGTGATGAAATAAGTACATCGCAATTATACCACCGATCGCACCGCCAGCAAATGAAAATCCTAACAAGTTCGCCACCGGGATTCTCCATTTCCCCTTGATCGCCGCATACTTGTCGATGCCAAACAGGATAAACGTTACGAGATTGATGACGCCCAGATATAATAGCAGAATCTTCCTCTGGCTCATGTATCTTACAATGTTAAATGTCAGCTTGTCCGCCACATATCCTTTTGCAAACAAGAATATCACAATGACAATCACCAAGGTACAGGCGAGCGTGACATGCAGCATCGCATTTGATTTGGTTGTTTTTTCATGTAGTTTCATATTATGACCACGTCTTCCATATTTCCGGATGATATCCAAGTGTCGACTGCTTTCCATTCCGCACAACCGGTGTCTTGATCACCTGCGGATTCTCCAGTATCTTGTCCAGCTTATCCTCCGGAGCAATATACTGAATCAACGCCAACAGATCTTTATCCTTAAAATCCGGATTGATCATATTCTCCATACCGCCATTAACAGATGCAACAGCATGGAACTCGCCTTTGCTCATGCCCTTTTCTTTCATGTCGATAAACTGATATTTAATTCCACGTTCCTTGAAGAACCTCTCTGCTTTCTTTGTATCGTTGCACTTTTTTGTGCCGAAGATTTGAATGTTCATTTTAATTTTTCCTCATTTTCTTTACTTTGGATTATCTCTTGTATGATACTTATGTAATCTTCATACATGTTCCTATCCATATTATTGGATGATATTGATCCCATAAAAAGATTTGTAATCAAGAAAAAAGATCCCCCTATTAATACAATAATTATTACGGTAAATATTAAAGCTATTACTAATTTTTTTATATTTTCAATATCCTGTTGGGCTTCTAAAAATATATTGGAAAATTTTGCTATAATAAACCCATAGCTTGCTGCAAATATCAACTCGCTTAATTTTTCGACAGGTTTTGTATTTCTTTCTTTTAACCTTAAAAAATGCAAAAAATCTATCAGTCTACTTTTATCATAACAACTGTATCTCGACCACACATATTCCTTCCATCCTAAATATGTATTAAATTTACGGTCTTCTGACAACTTCTTTATTTCTCGCTTTTTACAACTATCGCATGCATACTTATATATTCTCTTTTCCTCTTCATAGTTAAATCCATATTTCTTACCTTGTTTTAATTGTTTTTTCATAATTTTCTCCTAATTCTACTAAAACTCTGACATTAAATTTACGACATTGTCTTGTCTCCATTACTAAAATACCACTAAAAATATACTTCAAATTAAAATATTAGCGATTTGGTTAAACCTCTTACAAATCAGCACTTCCCACGAATCAATTTCTTTTACATAATTGACTGTTATTCCGTAATATATCTGGATTGTTCTTCCGCGTGCTAGCACTTGATCCAGCAAATACCAAAGCTTTCCCTTCAAATCTGCACACATAATACACATATCGTTTGTGTTATTCGGTGCAGCGGAATACGAATTTTGCTTCAAATCCCTAATATATTTCATTAATTCACTTCCAAACGCAGTTTCCAAATCTGTATATTCCATACGATCAATTTGAGGTACCCATTCCAACGACTCATATCTTTTTAAGTTTGAACCATTATCCATTTTTTCATTTATTTTATATTTCATCAATCCCCATATAAATTCAAATAACAATACCTCGCCTGGTTGTTTTATATCTTTTCCATTACACAAACTATGTATCATATCTATTTTTTCAATCAATTTTTCTATATTTCTAATGTCTATTCCCGATAATTCAACTAAATCTAGAACAATTTGGCAACATTCCTCTAAATTTTCAAACTTAGAAAAATAATATCCATAATTATTCAATATCTGATTCTGAACTTTACCAGTGTCTAACCTTACACGAAAGGAAATAAACTTTCTAAGATATCGTTCGGTATCAACTTGCTCACCATAAATTTCTTTCACTGAATGTTCCAACTGTGTGCTGTCAATTGCCAGCAGAACAATTACGTTATCCAATCCCTCAAACATATGATGTAAACGCTCTAACACTTTAATTGCATATTCTGGCATACATCGATCCAACTCATCAACCACTAATAATACTGTTTTATTTTTTGATAATTCTCGGATTTGATTTCGTGTAAAATCCAGCGTTTTTTTGAAAGCAAACATTTCATCAAAATCGAATGGATTTTCTCTTTTGTCGCCTTTATTCTCTTCCAATTCATTACATAACTCTACTAAATTAATTCCTATTTTATTTTTTGTAAATTCACCGGCTATTTTGCCTAATACAGTTTTCAAATCCGTATATTCTTTTTGCAATGCCATCTCCGCTTTATTATCTTTCCCACGTTTTTCTAACATCGCTGACACAATTGCAACCGCTGGTTCCTCATAATAATCATACTGCCAGCAATTATAATGGAACACATAAAAACGATCATCATTCGTTCCTTCTTTTTGAAGTCCCACTAACTTCTTTTCTAACTGTTCCAGTATATATGTTTTGCCATACCCCCACTTACCATCAAGCGCAAATACTCGCCCCTGTTTTTGTTCAGATAAGAGCACTAAAATCTGCTCTATATCGCTCATAATCTTTGTCCTGTCCAAAATATCAATCTTTTCTGTCTGTGACATATTCTCCTCCTTATAACTAACTTTTCTATTTCTAATATCATGGATTAAGTAACAGAAACTAAGACATATGCCAGAAAAACTATATAACACAAATCCCCATTTAGTTATATATCCCCATTAACCAAAATCCATATATTTATATTACAATATTCTACAAAAAATACAAGATTAAACTCCGATACGACACGATTTAATTTAATACATTCATACATCGACGTGCACCACTATCAAAAAGGAGGATTTACAAATGAACACACCAACATCCAGAAATCCAATGCTGTTTTGTGATTACTACAAGCAATGGATCAACGTCTACAAAGAAGGAGCGATCCGCCCGGTCACCATGAGCAAATACAACATGGCGCATCAATGGCTGTTAAAGCTGGCTCCCGATCTGTCGATTTCCGAACTGGATCGGATTTCTTACCAGAAAATATTAAATGAATATGCGGAAGAACATGAGCATCAGACAACGATGGATTTTCACCACCATGTGAAATGTGCCATTTTAGATGCCGTGGATGAGGGGCTGATTCCGCGAGATCCAACCCGGAAAGCGATCATCAAAGGCAAAAAGCCACGTGAGAAAAAGCAGAAATTTCTCAATCAGTTTGAGCTTCACAAACTAATCGAAGACCTTGATCTGGGGCCGGAAGTATCATGGGACTGGTTCATCCTTCTGGTTGCCAAAACCGGAATGCGGTTTTCCGAAGCGCTTGCATTGACGCCGAGGGATTTTGATTTTTCACGGCAAATACTGACGATCTCCAAGACATGGGATTACAAAGGAAATGGCGGCTTCCTGCCAACCAAGAATCAATCGTCTGTCCGAAAGATACAGATTGACTGGTTAACCGTTATGCAATTTGCCGGACTGGTGAAAAAGCTTCCGGAAGATGAACCGATCTTCGCAAAAGGGAAAATATATAATTCCACCTTGAACGGAATATTGGAACGACATTGCAAAAATGCCGGAATCCCCGTCATCTCTATCCACGGTTTACGTCATACCCATGCCTCGCTCATGCTTTTCGCCGGCGTTTCCATCGCCAGTGTGGCAAGGCGCCTCGGACATGCCAGCATGACGACCACCCAGAAAACATATCTGCACATTATTCAGGAATTGGAAAGCAAGGACATTGACATCATCATGCGTTCCCTTGCGAACCTGAATTAAACTACTTCGCATCCAAATATGCACGTCGATTTATAATAAAACTGGGAATACCATCCATAGATATTCCCAGTCTATTACAGCCTATCAATTTCTCATTCGTCGTGCATCCCGACATTTCATCAATCGCGCAGCGGCAATACATTCTCCATCAGATCATGTTTGAACTTCTCCACTATGATCTTACGGAACTTGAATTTCGGCATAGGTTCCTCTACACCCTCCTTATAGGATGCATACGCACGATCCTTGAAGGTGTTTTCATTTGCCATCTCGCCATCCCGGTAATTATACACTTCATAACGCACATCGTCCTCATTCAGATTCCACAGCTTCGCAAATGTCTTGATTTCCGTATCAATCGCATCATAGCGCATCTGATTGACAACCACTGCGATATCCTGACCTTTGTACCGATCTTTGTCCTGCTCGATATTATCAATCACCTGCTCCAACAATTCACCGAGCTTCTGATTATCCTCGGCAAATTCCTTCGAGATCTCGCGCAGCGCCAGAATGTTCTTTGCAAATATCGCATCCTGAAAATCATTGCTCGACTGATCCAGATAATTCACCAATCCCTGTAACAGCTCGACAATATACTCAAAATCCACCCGCATCTTGCTGTACGCAATCAGATCATAGTCGTCCATAACCGGATCATCGTTTTCCGTTTCATCCTTCGGTTTCTTCAGCTCTTCCATAACATTTTTATACATTGCCGCATAGTTTTCATATTCCTCCTGCGAGAAATCATAGTCTACAAGCAATTCTTCGCGATATCTGGAAAATGCTTTCAAATGCGCAAAACTCTTATCCAAACTCCGGAATGCATAGATAAACGACTTCTTCTGCTCCCTTGACAACTGACTAATCTCTTCCGGTGTCCGTCCCAATGCATGAATCGTCTTTACATCAATCGAAAAAACATCAAGCACGCTCTCCCAATCTTCTGATACTGCTACGCCTTCACCGCCTCTGGAATACAGCCGCAATGCCCGGTCAATCTCTTTCTTGAAGTCTTTTGGGGACTGAAATGTTACAACCTGTCCATATGTCTTATTCGCATCAAACAAACGATTCGTTCTTGAAAAAGCCTGTATGATATCCTGTGGGCTCATCGGCGATCTATCCATATACAAGGTGGACAGACATGGAGCATCAAATCCCGTCAACAAACGATTGACAACGATAACCAGATCCAACTGCTGACTCCGCTCCATATAACGTTTTTCCTTTCGAGCCAGACGATCATTCAGATTACTATTATACGCGTTGATATTCTCCACGTCATAATGTGTGCCAAACATCGCATTGTAATCTTGCAGGGACTCGCGCATTTTATCCTGATTCACCGTTGATGCCTCATCATTTTCCGTCACGGAATATGTGATTGCGAATTTCGGGAAATCGGGAACTACCTTGCAGATCTCCTCATTTATCTTTAATGCATCTTTGCCCGCTTTGATCCGTTTTAACAACTCATAATAACGCTGTGCTTTCGCGATGGATCCAACTGTCAGGATACCTTCGTAGGTTCTTCCCTTGCCGTTCTGCATGCCTAATTTCGTATAAGACTGATTCAGTATCACATCCAGAACCTGTCGCATATGCTCTTCTGTCTCAAATACCGCATCATCCACATCTTCTTTTTTCGGTCCGAGATTCTCAACCATGAATCCGAGAACTGCTTCGTCATGAATGGCATTCTTGATTGTGTAGCTATGCAGGCATGCTCCGTACAGCTCATCGGTTGTCTGCGGAAGATCACCCTTCTGCTCATACCGGTTCTCCTCAAAGATTGGCGTACCTGTGAATCCATACCATAGAGAATGTGCAAAAAATCGTTCAATCTTACGTTTTGTCTCCGGCGTGACGGCTCTGTGACATTCATCTACCACAAATGCAACCCGAAGGTTACGGATTTTTTCATATTCTTTTGTTCCCTCCTGCAGTCTCTTGGCAATCATCGTCTGTAGCTTCTGCCGCGTCGTGACAATCATCTGTCGGTTGCCATCTGTCAGACGCCGAATCAGTGCATCCACATTTTCTGTGTCATCCACATCAATCGTATCGTTATCTGCATAGGATTGGAACGCCATCTTCGTCTGCATATCCAGATCTTTCCGGTCAATCAGGAATATTGTCTTTTCTATGGACGGAATATCCATCAACAAATTCCGTGTCGCCTTATAAGATGTCATCGTCTTTCCAGAGCCCGTTGTATGCCAGATATAGCCTGATATACTCCGCTTGGACGCTGCGCGCATCGCTTCAATCGCATGAATCTGATATGGTCGCAAAATCAATAATTTCTTCTTCTCATTATCAAGCACCGTATATTTCGCAATCATCTCATGTGCCTGTGGAATCCGCAAAACAGCCTTCGCGAAATCCAGATAATCACAAACCGGATAGTTCTCGTTGTCCACCCATCCGGTTATAAATTTCTTACCTTCCGCTAATTCTGCTGCCCTTGCCGCTGCAAAATATTTCGTGTCAACAGCATTACTAACGACAAACATCTGTATATTCGAAAAAAGTCCGCGGAATTTTCCCTCAGAAATATACTTCTCTATCTGCCGATACCCATCCATATAGGAATGATCCTTGTTCTTCAACTCAATATGTATCATTGGGATTCCATTGATCAACAGCGTCACATCAAATCTTCGGTCCCGCTTGTCATCCACCTCATCTGTCTTGAATGCCTGATACTGGTTGATTACCTCGTAGACGCTCGTTCCACCGGCAATATGCTCATTATTCATCACTACCAAATGCAATGTCTCATTGCCTCTTTGTACATGCACATAGACTTTTCCGTTCTCACCAACCTGCCATTTGCCTGCATCATAAAAAGAAGCGTGCGATACATCATTTTTAATCTTTGCAAATTCACTCTCGCTGAGTGGCATATCGTTCAGCTTTGCCTTGTTGTTCTGCTCCAATATATATTTGAAGTTATCCCACAACTGCTCCTCCGTCCGAATATCCTTCCGATATGTCCACTGTGAATCCCCACCGCATAATTGGTCAATTAATCTCTGCTCAATTACTGATTCTAATTCTCCCATTTCTTTCGTCCTTTCTTGTAATTTTTTATGATTTGTTGCGATATTCCTATCGCATTTTGTACTTTGGTTGACAAACATATGATTTTCCATATATTGTTTTAATTTTTTCAGTTCGCAACACTTACGCTGATGAAGAGTGATAAGGTGATCAAGCTTTGAAAAATACTCACCAATTTTAATTTGCTCCTCTATTTTAGGAAGCATAAATTCAGTTTTTAAGAAATTATCATTATATAATCTTTTAATTGTTGACCCTTCGCAAGACCATTCAATAACGTCGTATAATACTTTCAAAAAAGAATTATCCAAATCATTTCCATGCTTAAGCCAAACAATATTTGAGTCCTGATAATATTCATCTTTACCTGTATATTCAACGGTTCTTCCTATACTCCCAGATGCTGAAATTAAAATATCCCCTTTATTTGGATACTGATAGTTTTTCTTATATTCTTCAAATAGTTCTCTTGTTATATATGCATCTGGTATGCCTCCAAAAGTTCCTATCTTATAAAAAGGAACTTCTCCTTCTTCTGATGTTTGCTCCTTAAAAATACGTTTGCACATTGCTACAGTTCCAACATCTTCAAACTTACGCTGTTCCCAAGCGTAAGTAAATTTTTTATACCAAACGATATATTTGTCGCATCTTTCATAAGAGTCCCTTTTTTGAAAACATTTTTTTATTAAAATAACATTTATAATGTTACTATTCATTATTTATGTTATCTTAATTTCTCTCTCACCAGCATCAGGGCATATCCCATCAGATTTTGTCCTTTCCATTCGCTTGTATCTAATCTTTTCGGATCACTCATAGACAATCCGATGCCCCAAATCTTATCATTTACTGCTGCCTCTGCAAGAACTGCATTGCCTGTATCGAGCAGCGTTCTTTTTAACTCTGGGTTCTGCGTGAATTTCGCCACTAAACCTTCATAGACGATAATTTGTCTCATACCATTCCAGACATGATTATCAAAACCAGACACCTTACGTCCTAGCTCTTTGATATAAGCTACATCATCCGTTGCAAGTATCTGTGCCGCAATACTTTCATCGTGAAACCGCAAAGCTTTTTGATGCATCATATACTGTTCCAACGAAGTATATTTCACATCACCAATTGTAAAATCAGACAGATACCAATTACTGAAACATCCATTTTCTTCGTCTGGATTGTGAAATGTTATTACTTTCACCCTGGTTCACCCACCTTTTGTACTGCTAAATCGAGTTCTAAATCATGCAATCCGGGATATGCCTTCTTCAAGAAACTAAGCGGAATTTTCTTCACAACTTCCCGGCTGGGAATATTATAGAACCACTGATAATATGCATAAAATTCGCCTACCCAATCCGGAAGGAATCCAGCAAGTGCTTTTCCATCTTTCAATGCATATTCTTCAGTTTTGCAGAAATACTCCCACAAAGTTTTTGCATCCATCGTATTCACATATGCCTGTGATTCGTCGATGCTTTTCCGTGTGTTACTCTGCATATAGAAATTGATAAAATCCTCTGTATCCTTATCCGGGAATGTTTCCGCAACATAGTCGAACAACTTTCCCTGATTCTCAACTACATCACTTAAATATGCTTCTGCGTATGCTCCCATACCCTATCACCTCTACAATAATGTACTAAATACCTTCGTTACCTTATTGGCTTCTGAATCAACCAGTTTTCTCATATTATCTCTGGCTTCTATATCCCGTTGATTGTATTGTTCGTTGAATTCACTATATGGAACTGAGATCATATCTTCCTCGATTTCATGCAATTGTGCATATGCCCGTTCTGATTTGATACAATACTGGATTCCCAAACCGCCCAATGATAACAATTCCTCCAATATATCCATATCTATGTTGTCGCGCACAAATTCTTTTGCAATATAAAAGTACGATGCGTCGGCTCTCCACCCCTTTATCACATCATAGTCGCTTGTATCAATTCCGTATTTATCAATGAACTTCGCCGCTAACATTCTATATCTTTTTGAATCTGCCGCATCCCGATGTTTCATAAGCTCCGCTAACCAGTTCAGTACATCTTTCTCTTGAAAATCGAGAATCTTCAATCCAGTACAATCCAATTCATATTTATGTACCCATCCATTTTCGCTATTCGGTACACAAACCGCCCACTCCTTGGCTAAATTCAATACTTCCGTCAGATAAAATCCACGACCATAATCATGTTTATCATTTCCACCACCAAAGACAGGCGTCACTATTTTATTTTGTGTTCCATGATATAAAATAATTTTACCCATTCTGTAATCCCTCCATTAACCAATCAGCCCTTTTACACTTCTGCTTTAATTATACTATCTAAAGAAAAAATGTATATACATTACAAATTTGCAAGGAATCGCTTCCAAAATCTAGCGTTTACATATTTAAACAAACATATTTTGTAACATATATTTCTTCAATTCTTTCAATTTTTCACACTTACGTTGATGAAGAGTGATGAGGTGATCTAATTTTTCGAAACAATGACCTATTCTTTTTTGTTCCTCTATACTCGGAACAACAACATTAATCTTCAAGAAATCAGACTCGTGAATCTTCCACTGACCATATACTACTCCTTGTCTCCATTTTACCATTTCATTAATAAAATCTTTTCTAAGAAATCTTCTCCCCAAAAAATCCAAATCAACATTACTTGTTTTCTTAAAAATACTATATACTGGTGAAATACTGGCATTTCCATACTTGTTCAATCCTATTGATCCAGTTTCTAAATTATTCGAACTGTAAATAAAATCGCCATATTCTGTTCTTTTATATTTCTTTCCGTTTTCATCATTTACCAAGGCACTACGATCATATCGTTCCCCTTTAGGCGCTACTCCTTGATCTGCGATAAAAGCCATCAATGGATATTCTTCACTCCTTGGAGCTTGTTCATTTCGTTCCTGAAGCAAATCAGAAACCTTACGCTGTTCCCAATCGTCCGTAAATCCTGCAAAACGAATTTCCGGATTTTTCTCGCCATTTTTCGGAAACATTTTTTGCAACATGAATTTTTTCAATTCTTTTGTTTCATCACACTTACGCTGATGAAGAGTGATGAGATTATCCAATTCACTTAATAGGTTTACGATTTTGTTTTGTTCTTTCAGACTCGGTACAAAGAATGGCATATCCAGAAAAGTGTCTGCATGAATTCTTTTTGCTTTTCTGCTTCCATCGGCAATCATTCCGTTCTTCTCGTAGAATCTAGGCTGTATTGCAGTGTAAAACATAAAGTATGGATTTACTCCATCGCAATCAAACGCTGGCACATCAGCAGTAGTTTCAAGGTTTTCCAACTCTTCTGGCACTACTCCAAAGGCACAATTTAAGAAGTCTAATTTACTGTAAATAAACTGTCCTGCATGTCTTGTAAAATATTGAGTATTTGCACTTCCAGTCTCTTTTTTTTCATAGACACCTTTGCCCCAAAGCTTGACAGTCATCTTATGAGCAATGTCTCCCTTGTGACCGGATTCTCTGCTTTCTGTCAGAAATTCTCCAACCTTACGCTGTTCCCAATCGTCTGTGAATCCTTTAAATCGAATCTTCGGTGTATTCATATCTTACACCTCCTCAAGCACACGAATAAACGCCTCAACAGCCTCTTTCGTCGCATCATCCTGGAAGGTCAGTTCTTTCATCATTCTGACTAACGCTGCATTTTCCTCTTTGATCTGCTTGTCTGTCTCACGCATACTCTGTGTCAATGCCTTTAAGTCGATTTCTTCCTCTTCTTCCGTTGTATCCACATATCTTGGGATATTCAAATTGAAATCGTTTGCCACAATGTCATCATAAGACGCGAGATATGCTTCTTTCTCTACCGTTTTACGATTATTGTATAATTCCAGAACATGATCGATATGTTCCTCTTTCATCACATTTTGCTTTTTCTCTTTTTCGAACAATTTGGATGCATCAATAAATAACACATCGCGCCCTTCGCGGTGCTTCTTCAGCACGATAATACAAGTAGGAATCGACGTGTTGTAGAACATGTTCGATGGCAGGCCAATCACAACATAGATCGAACCATTTTCCAGCAATGTCTTCCTTATGCTTCCCTCTGCTGCTCCACGGAACAACACACCATGTGGCAACACGATTGCCATAGTTCCTGTCTGTTTCAGATGATAGAAACCATGTAACAAAAATGCATAATCTGCCTTTGATTTCGGTGCCAGCTTTCCACCGTAATCCATAAATCGCTCATCCTGTTTGAATCCTTCTGCCGCCGACCAATTTGCAGAATACGGCGGATTCATCGTAACTGCATCAAACTCGGTTTCTTCATCGGTTGGCCAGTCTGCATCCAGGGTATCTCCATTTCGCAGATGCTGATTCTCCGGCAGTACGCCATGCAGAAACATATTCATACGAGCAAGGTTGTAAGTGGATGGCATCAGTTCCTGTCCGTAATATTTGATAAAGTCTGGTTCTGTGGAATAATTTCTACAGCTAAGCATCAAAGAACCGGAACCCATACACGGATCATATACCTGCAATCCTTTTTTATTTTCCTGTCCGGTCATCGCGATCCGGCATAAGATCTGTGCCGGTCCATGTGGTGTATAGAATTCTCCTGCTTTCTTTCCCGTTTCCGAAGCAAACTGACCGATCAGATACTCATATGCATTTCCCAATACATCGCCCTCGGTATGAATCAGATCTGCATCGTCCAATACCTTAATTACTTCTGCGATCGTTGCACTCTGCTTCTGATCCCCGGTTCCCAATCGATTTGAATACAGATCTACATCCGCAAAAAGTCCATGAAACAATTCATCAGACTCTTCAATCCGATTAAATGCTGCCTGCAATTTCTCTCGATTGAATGCGTTGTTTTTCGCATCCTTTAAGATGCTGACATAGGTCATGTCCGGATCTAATGTATAATGCAAAGATTCTTTCAGTTCCTCCAACAGTTCCTCTGCATCTTCACTTTCCATAATTTCTTCGTAAGCTGTCTGTGCCTCTTCCAGACTATCCGGCTTTGCATCATTCAGCAGATCATACACTTTCGATAGATACGAATCTGATAAATATTTATAGAAAACCAATCCAAGCAAGTATGTCTTGTACTCATTGGCGTCCATCTTTCCACGCAGCACATCCGCCCCACTCCATAGTACCTGCAATAAATCTTTTCCTTCTGCCATTTTTATAATCCGCCTTTCTGCGCAAGGCACCAATGAGCCATGAAACATGGCATCTG
>OJMG01000886.1_pt1 | contig 29067 bp, 39 predicted proteins | sample 1597141 | NCBI WGS metagenome assembly OJMG01 (sample SAMEA2452119, study PRJEB22498) | human gut metagenome | biome: human feces; feature: human gut; material: feces | place: Australia | collected 2012 | reverse complement strand
TTAAATGAGGTTCTTTCTGAGCCAAAATTAGCAATATAGAATAATTCAAATCTAAGTAGAAATGAACTAAATATGGATATTAATAGAATATACAATGAGGATTGTCAGGAAGGAATTAAACGTATTCCTGATGCAAGTGTAGATTGTATCATTACCGATCCTCCATATCTATACTTGAAAGGGCAGAAACTGGAACGTGAATTTAATGAACGTGAGCTGTTTAAAGAATTTAAACGGGTGCTTCAACCTGATGGATTTGTAGTACTATTTGGGCGTGGTACTTCGTTTTATAGGTGGAATGTCATACTTTCCCAATTGGGTTTCTCCTTTAAAGAGGAAGTCATTTGGGATAAATCATATATAACATCTCCTTTATTGGCTTTATTAAGAGTGCACGAAACTATAAGTATTAGCAGTTTGGGTAAGGGTAGCATTAATAGGGTTAAGGTTCCATACATAGAAGCAAAATGTGGTGATGTGGCCTCAGTATTACAGGATCTAAGAAGAATGAAAGCTATATTACATAATCCTAAATCGTTGAAGGCAGTTGAAGATTTTTTAATTAACAATGTTGCATCTTATGATCTTGATAGGGTTAGTGGATATAACGTATCGGCTCAGCCGGGTTTTAAAAATGAGGATAGATGCGCTGCGGTAGTCAGAGCCATGAGTGATGGATGTACAGAAAGGTCAATAATAAGAACAGATTTGTATAAAGATGAAAAAGCAAACAAGCAAGGACTGCATGGAGACATGAAAATCGGAGACAGGTCGTGTAACGTTATATCATCAATGGAATGTGGAATGAATGAGAAATCAATTATTAAGATAGTTCGTGACCATTACAGCGCAATTCACCCGACACAGAAGCCTGTTCGTCTTATTGAAAGATTGTTGGCATTAACCACACAGTCAGACGATGTTGTTTTAGACCCATTTATCGGCAGTTGTTCCACAGCGATTGCCTGTGTCAATACCAACCGGAAATATATCGGCTTCGAAATAGACAAAGAATACTACGATGCAGGAATAAAGAGATTAAATGAGGTTCTTTCTGAGCCAAAATTAGCAATATAGAATAATTCAAATCTAATAAAAAATGAATCAATTTACATTGAAAATAGCAACGAATGTAGAACAATCAGATAGGATTGTTGCTCTTGGCATTAAGTCAGAAACAGCAGACTGTTTCATTAGGCAAATAACAGAAACAGACGATTGGTCGGATTATAACACTAACCATTCTTTGTTTGAACCGTGGATGAATAAAGAGAATATTATTAAATCAATGTTTAAGCCTTCTTGGTCACTATCTCGACTTATTGAGATAATGCCTACAAAGATAGCCAAAGACAGGAAAGTTGGTAGCTTATTTGTATCGCATGAAGATATATCTTATTTCGGATTTGAAGAAAGCGGAAACCTTATCTTTCTATTTGGCTACTCAGTATGTGATAATGAGAATGTATTTGACATTGCAATTGACATGATAGAGTATCTTATCAAATTGGGGCATCTCAATAAAGAGTATTTAAAGTAAAACAATATCGAAATGAAAGATATCGGTATAGCATTGATTTATGTTGCTTTTTTCTCTCTGATAGGTTTTTCCTTGTGGGTGACAAAAAGTGCATGGGTATTATTTGCGTTGATATTTACCCCTAATTATCATAGTAAGAGAGATTAAACAAATTAAACATGAGTATAGCAGATGTATTTCTTTGGTTTACCGACCGACCAGCATTTCGATTGAAACAAAAAATAAAATGGGATTGTGAGATAATGGATATTGCAGATAAATTAAAATCAATCAAAGTATAACTAATAAGGAAAGAGTATAATATGAAATGGAGAAAATATAAAGAGCAAAAACCGCCAATTGGAGAAGAAGTATTAGCGTATCATCCTGATTGGGTAGATGAAGATAATAATCCAAAAGGTGTGCGAATAGGATGGCAGGGAGATGATGATTTTACATCTGCTCACTGGTGGGGACACCAAGACTGCTACATGACAATCTCGCATTTTGAATGTGATGATAATCCAGCTTTCAGTGAAGAGACTAAAAATAGTATCGAACCTGAATTGTGGATTCCGTTAGCTTATTTAACTGATTATTTACCGTAAAACAATAAAGAAAGGAACTATTATGGCATGGTTAGCAGTAAACAGAAATGGGGAGGAGTTAGTATTTAATGATTTCCCTACTTATGACAGAGTAGAAGATACATGGAAGGTCAATTGTACAAGAGAGGAACTTGTTTATGATGATCCGCATGATTTTTCAGCTGGGCATCATTGTGAAGAGGTAGATGATAGCGACTATGGTATCACACTACCTAAAGGTACAATTGAGAAAATTATAGGTAATCCGTTGTCATTCGCAGATGATCCGGTAGAAATATGCTAATAACTAAGTAAAAAGAAATGAGATACGAATATGATACACGAGTTGTAGGAGGCGGAATAAATTACCCTTCTGACGATCATCCTTTTTTTAACTTATCCAGTGAAGCTAAGTTTGATTTGGCTGAAATCTCTAAAGAGATACAAGTCAAAATGATTAGTTTCTTAAAGAAACATCACTATTCCTCCGGTAATCTTGAGTTTGTGATAATGGATACGGGAACAGTGGATATTATAAACGAGAGTGGAGAAACTTTGGTCAGAGAGATACCAACATGTAGAGTGGATATAAGTATAATACATCCGATGATGAAATTGTAAATGATTAATAACAAATAAGATGGAAGCTAAATTTAAAATAGGAGAAACATTAATAATAACCAATGATCCCGATGAATCGAAAAGAGGTAAGGAAGTAACTGTCGTTGATACTTTCCATTTCGTCCGGAAATCGAAAGTGACTGAATCGGTGGTTGATCTATGGGAATATAAAGTGGAAGATGGGATAAAGCCAATAGGATGGATTCCTGAATACCATTTAGAAGCATTATCTAAATAAATAAAAATATGATTATAGTAAGAAGTGAGCAAGAAATTTTTGATTTGCTCAATCAATGTGCAGAAGCGGAAGAGACTGGTTCTTCCATTTATCCTGGTATGATTTACGAACAAGGCATCAAAGCTGCGATTGAATGGCTTGTTGGAGATATTGATAACCATCCAATTAATGAATAATAAGTATCGAAAGGAGTCATAAAATGGAATTAGAAAATAGTATTTTTCTTTTAGAAACCCAAAAGAGTAGGAAACATGAAGATACAACCTATTGCATTGGTGTACATCGGTTAGGAACTCCAAATATGGAGTTTATAATAGGAGAGACTGACAATGACCGGGAGTATGTAAAAGGAGATAAGGTCTCATATATTTATAATGCCGATTATGTAGATAATCTGCAAAACGCTTTAGATTGGCTGAACAGTGTTAAGTAACTAACGAAAAACAATAATATGTATAGCACAAGAATTTTTGAGCTTGCCATGAGCATTTGCTCTTATAAATTAGACCAGGTATTTTATGGAGAAGGGGCTACTGTTCGTCAAGTATATGGCCAGGTCCCGGTAGTACAGAAGGTCACTATCTCCGGAAAGAGAAAAACAGTCACCAAATGGAAATCGCTTCGTTGGAACGATGCCGGGCAATGCTTCTCCCTATATTCCACCCAACGTCAGCGGAATTACGATCTTCCCCTCCGGAGCGTCGAAGAACAACAGAAAATGAGTAAAGGCATGCGGCTGATGTATTTGGATGTCGATTCTCGTGGACTATTTTCAATTAATGATATTTCAATTAATGAACTTGAGTCATTACTGAGGATACTGCAGACTTTTCATAATCCGAACGCAGCGGCACAAGAATGTCTTTCTCATGATCTTTTCAAACGTCCACATTCGCAGTATCATAAATTGCAGCACAATGGACAGCCTTATCAAATACCGAATGGAGAACCTCGACTGGATCGACCAGTTCCTGGCGGTACTGGGACCAAATGAATTCCAGAGCTTTGAGAGTCGAGTTTTCAAAGCTCTGGATAAACTTCAGGTTGGGCGGTATTACGATATTATCTCCTCTGTTATTCCGTCCCAGCAGGAACTATTTATTAAATTCTGTTGCTGTTATATCGAGCGACACCCGGAATACGAATTTAATGATGATTACACACAAATATGGAGGAAAGAAAGCTATGAACAATGGAAGATGGCAGCCGCACGAAGATCAGTTCGTAAGAGACAACGCTAATAAGATGACTCCAGAGCAGATGTCTGAGGTTCTGAATCGTTCACCTTTGGCCGTACAATTGTATATGCATCGGAAACATATTGTTGTTGGCCAGACAGTCAAAAGAAACCTGGTACAAGAGATGCTCCGGATTAAGTTCCGGCATCCGGAGAACTTTATGCCAACCCGCACTTTTTATCGTGAAGTTGGCATAAATCAAATGCGTTGGTGGGATATTTTTCACGGACGCAAAAATATTAATCAACAAGAGTATCTCGCGCTATCCAACTACTTTGGAATTACCTTAGAAGAAGCCTTTACAGCGCGTCAACTCTGCATATTTGAAGAAGAAAGCAATGATTGACGAAGAATTAAAACAGCGTATTAAGGAGGCAAACGAAATAGTCGATGTTATTGGCCAGTTCGTTTCTCTACGTAAAAAAGGTATTAATTATTTGGGGATATGTCCCTTTCATCCGGATAAACACCCTTCTATGGTCGTCAGTCCCTCAAGGCAAACTTATAAATGTTTTGTCTGCGGCAAAGGTGGAGATGTTCTTCAGTTTGTCCAGGATCATGAGGGGATGTCCTTCAATGAAGCTCTTACCTGGCTGGCCCATCGTGTCGGAATAGAGCTTCCACAGCGTGTCATGACAGATGATGAGATGGCTAAAGCTAAGGAACGTGAGTCGCAGCGCATTGCTTTGAAAGGGGCAACAGCCTTTTTTCAGAAACATCTTCCGGATGCGCAATCCTACCTTTACTCACGTGGGTATAAACTTGACAATGGAATACTTCAGGATTTTAAAATCGGTTATGCCCCGGAAGGCAATATTGCCAAGAAAGAACTTCTTGAAGCTGGCTTTACCCAGCAGAGACTTCTCGAAGTTGGTGTTCTGGGCGAATCGGAGAAAGGGTTTATCTACGATGTCTTTCGTGATCGCATCATGTTCCCGTTCTTTGACCTGAAAGGAAACATTGTCGGATATTCTGGTCGTTATATTACTCCCCAGGAAAAAAGTGGGAAATACATTAATACAGGGGATACCCCTCTTTTCAAAAAAGGACTTCACTTATTCGGACTGTACCAGGCACGTGATGCTATCTCTCGATATGACAATGTTTATCTGGTCGAAGGCCAGTTCGATGTTCTTTCCATGCACGATGTAGGTGTTCGCAATACCATTGCCGGCAGCGGTACTGCCTTAACTCCTGAACAAATCCAGCTCATCGGACGCTTTACCAAGAAAGTCACTCTAATATATGATTCTGATACTGCAGGGATCAATGCTTCTCTTAAAAATTGCGAGGCATTGCTTGCTGCAGGTTTCCAGGTGAGTGCTGTTCCTCTTCCTAATGGGCAAGATCCGGATGATCTTGCAAGGGAGAAGAAAACAGATACCGGGAAGTGGATCATGAACCATCAAATGCATTTTGTCCGCTACTTTGCCCCATTATTGCGTGGTGATAATCCGGTAGAGGACCCGAATAAAGAAGAAGAGGCCATGCAAACCCTCTGTGAACTTGTTTCGGTAATTCCTTCAGAAACCCTCCGTCTTAAATGTATTGAAGCAATAGCCAACCTTTTTGACACCAATACTGAAGTGATCCAACGAAAGGTAAATGAGACTTTACGTAAAAAGAAGACAGCTTCGATCAAAGAAAAAGACCTGATGCAGCCTGGCATATATGGTATTGAAATGCTTTCAGAAACTCGCTCCGGAAACGAACCTTGCATTCTTACTTCAGATTATCAGGAATTTCTCACTTTATATGGAGACGAACCTATAGTATATGTTCATGGCATTCCGGGAATGAACGATATCCAATTACTCCGTCAAGCCGGCCAAATGTTTACTACAGATAGTGATGGTCTTACAATTTCTAAAGATGGGACAGAAGCCGATTATTTGGCTGCATTAGCTACAATGTTTCGTGGAGGTATATCCAACATCACTGTGACGGTTGAAAGGACAGCGGAACCCGACGATGAAGACGAGATTATAGATGACGAAGACCTGGAGGATGAAGATGAAGATAATGTGATCGAGGCCTATAACTTTGCAAAATTTTATGTCTATCAGCATAAGCTATTCTTCAAAAATTTTATAGGAGAGCGTTCGCCTTATATTGAACGTTGTGCCGAGATTATAAGCTATGCTGATGATTCTGTACGTATAATCAATTACTCATACTTCTGTGGCTGTTTAGGGCTGATAAAACAGGCTCTGACTGAAATTCTAAAGCCATATCTGGCCAAGCGCAAATCTCGTATGGCCATCAATGCTCAGCGTACAGATGATGACTATGTAGAGGAGAGCTATGATCCTGATGAACTTCCCCGATATGTCCAGGACAATCCGGAATACATGCAGATGTTTAATCAATGTAATTTCTATCCAAAGCTGAATAAGCAGGGAGAACCGGTCTGTTACCTTTTTAAGCAAGAAAAATCAGGTCATACGATGGTAGGTGACTTTTTTATGACTCCTTTGCTACACATTTATTCTGATAACGACGAAGATAACAAGCGTGTCATTAAAATAAATCGACGCTACTACAAAACCCCTCTTTACATAGAGGTTCCCTCCAAAGCTCTTGTTAAGAAGAGCACCATTGAGGAAAAACTTATCATGTTGGAAGCTGTCAATTTCACCAACGGTGAAGAGAAGCATTGGACCAAGATTCGCGAATATATGAGCCGTCACTATGTGAAGTGTACCGAAGTTGTTACTTATGGTAATCAGCAAGAAGACGGTTTTTCTCGCCGCGAGGATCAGCAATTTTTCGCTTTTGCCAATGGTATCTTCCATATAGTCGATGGTCTTGCTCGCTTTGATCCCGTTAATGAGCTCGGAGTCGTCACTCACCATAAGGAGAACTATTATTTGCCGGCATTTTCTACAATTTACGCAGGTTCTGGCCGGAAAACTGATAAATACGAGCTTATTTCTCAACTTGTATATAAAGAAATTCCTGCAGATAAAAGATGCTCATTTGAAGAGTGGGCTTCCCTGATGGATCGGGTATATAAGATTAATGACAATGGAAAATGGGCTCTTATTTATGCTATAATGTGTGCTTTCCGAAGCAATATTCACTGTATCGACCGTCTTTTTACCGCTCCCTTTTTTATGGGGCCTATGTCATCGGGAAAAACACAAATAGCGATATCCATCCGCTCCTTGTTCATTTCCCCTAATATTTCTATATTTAATCTGAATACCGGAACTCTACCAGCTCTCTCTTCATTGCTTTCTTCTTTCAAGGATGTTCCTGTCGTTCTTGACGAGTATAACAATAAGGATATCAATGACCAGATGTTCCAATATCTAAAACAGTCTGTTTATGATGGAGAAGGCCGTCAGAAAAGGAAAGCAAATCAGGGTAAAGATATAGAAATAGAAAAGGTTTTTGCACCGGTAGTTATTTGTGGGCAGGAAACGCCTCAGAGAGACGACAATGCTCTTATGTCCCGTATCATTGTTTGTGAGGTTCCCAAAGCAAAGAATCGCACACCGGAAGAGATTGAGCTTTTCAATAAGCTGAAGGAGATTGAGGATCCATCAAAAAGGGGCCTTTCGAATGTACTTTTCGAGGTTCTTCAGCTGCGTCCCTTGGTTATGCAACATTTCCGGATGCTTAAGCAAAAAGCTTATGATGAACTGAAGAAGGAGCTGATGAATTCCGGAGAGATCGATCGTCTGATGAAAACGGCTTCATTATTTTTAGCAACATGTAATCTAATTGAAAATTATACAGATATGAAATTACCATTCACTTACAAAGATTTTTTCAAAATCGCATGCAACAAGATTAAGTTCCAGGTTGAACTGATTTCTAAAACCGACAAGTTGGCCAGCTTCTTCAAAGCAATGGATGTTATGATCGATTCCAAGGCAATAAAGGAAGGCCGGGATTTTGCCATCGACACGCCGGAACGGTTTACGATCAAACTTCCTGGAGGGGAGAAAAGGGAAATACCTATTCCTGCAGGAACTCGCGTATTGTTTCTACGTCTCAGCACCATTTATACGCAATACGCTCGATCATCGTACAACCAGGAAGATTCGACTCAATCTACCATCGAGCAGAACCTACGTTCGCATCCCAGTTACATTGGATTGGTGCATGCCCGCCGCTTTAATTGGTATGATGTAGTCGAAGTTCCACGCGGTGGCTTTGAGGAGAATATTCCCAATGAAACAGGCATACCTATTAAACTGAATAATGATATGGTTCGTAAGATGGAAAAGAGAAGTACTAATTCAAGCTGTATAGCTATCAATTACGAACTTTTCAGAGAATTGTATGATATTGACTTGCAGCGCAATCCGGAGGAGGATATCCCGACTGCTAATCCGGACAATGATCCTTTGGGAGTTGCTGATGCACCTCAACCCCTTGTTCTTTAGTGAGACAAATTCTATTCTAAACTCTCAAGCAATTATTCCCGGTGGCCACCCCATTGGGAATAATTGCTTTTTATATTCTGATTTGCGGACATTTCGTCGAATTCATCTAAACCAATGTTATACTATCTATCTTTCTCAAATCCCCCGGACCCCCTGAAACAAAAAAGAAAGCAAAGGAGGCAAAGTTTTGAAAAGAAAACTTTTCAGAAATACCGTCCAACAGTCCAACCGTCCAACAAGGAAAAACATTTTAAAATGTAACTCCCTGTTGTATAGTAGTATATATTTTCTTTTTAATTATATATATATACTACATAGGTGTTGTTTTGTAGGACGCTGTTGGACGTGTTGGATTGACCGTTTTCAACCATCCAACATTCGGCATCCAACAAAAAAGAGAAATAACGCAGTTTGTTGGACGTGTTGGACGTCCTCCAACACTATTTTTCTTTTGGTAAATTTGTGTAACTAAATAATAATCAGTAACTTTAATAATCCTGTTGGACGGTTGGACGGTAGGATGAGAAAATGAACAAAAACTATTTCAAAAATATATTTAGAGGAAACAGCCATGATTACAACGAGCATTATGATTACACCTTACCTTGCTGAATATCTGCGTGGAAAATATAATAATGGCGCAGATGAACCCATTAGAATTCCTGACAATACAGATTTGTATCACGTTATTTGGACCTTGATGGCCCGTCGTCATCAGAATCAATCTCCGGTGGACAATGGCAATCTTACTATTGTTCTCCCAGACCGGCGGATAGGAAAGGACCCACAAGTCTATAATTACCTTTCTCCACGAGCTGCCAAGGTCATAGAGAATGAAGTACGTCGTATGTTCAATCGTGACCTTCACACCGCTATGGATGAGAATGACTTGAACGGTCATGAGCTTAACAACCTCGATATCGTTCATAAATTCCTGTGTTCCTACTGTATTGACAGCATTACTGAAGATGCCTTGCTAAAAAACTTCTATCGGTGGCGGGAAAACATTCGAAAAAGAAAAAGACGTCGAGAGTATAAAAAGAAGTTAAAAAGGGGATGAAAAATCACCTACCGAACTATGCATTTTGTCCCAAAATGGCGGACAAAATGTCCTATGTGTGGCGAACTTATTGAATATCAGATAAATATAATCATTGTGAGAGAATTATCCATCCAACTCAATGTATATCCCATCGCCAAGATGCGTCAGGATATCTATCGTTTCATTGCTGATGAATTTACTTTTTCGCCGGTACCGGAAGATTCCGAAGCCGGCAGGTGCTACAATTGTAATAAAGAGATTACAGTCGATCTTCCACCAGCTGATGTTATCCGTGATTTTTCTTCGGGCAAGTTTGCCATTATAGAATTTCGGGATACCCGGTACCGGAAGTTCAGTATTGGGGATAATAAGATACCAGCCATCGTATCCATTTCTCCGAATCTTAACTCCGCTACGCTGAAAATTGAGTGTAAAATGCTCAAATCGCCTCTCCTGTAGCGTCCTTCACCCCCTTCTGCAAGCTGCTTATCTTCGCTGAAAAGATATGCAATGAACAGAACTTTTCTCCGACAGCTTCTTCTATCAAACACTCAACAGCTTCTCATCTCGGCAGAAGGCTTCACTTCTGCCATGATGGATGCTTTCCCTTTGATAGCCAATGACGCACCCACACCATCGGCTTTCTTCTTCGACGATGATCCGCCTACATATAAAGACTTGGCGGATAAAGCCCTTGCTAAAATCCAGCAACAACTGCATGCACTTTCCGAGTTCCAAGAAGTAAACCTTACCAGTGATTTTTCTTCCAATGAACTTCCTGAAGGTAGTATCGCCTATCATCGTATCTGGGGTTTTATCACTGCTGATAGTCGTTGGTATTTCTCTTCCAAGCAATTTGAACGGGATATCCTGGATGCCGAAGCTAATCCGGCTATTTCCTGCCACTTCATCCATGCCAACTCGCCAGGTGGTGAAGCCTGGTATCTTGATAGACTCAGCGAGACCATGCGTTCGTTGAATAAGCCCATCATAACCCTTGTAGAGCAATGCGATTGCTCTGCCTGTTATTACATCACTTGCCATTCCAATGTTATTGCCGCACTTACAGCCAACGAAGTAATTGGCTGTATAGGTACAATGGTCGAGACCTATGACTTTAGCGGCTATTATGAGAAGCTCGGCATTAAAATCATTAGGCAAACCGCTGATAAATCAGACCTCAAGAATAAGAAGTACAACGACATGCGTGCCGGAAAACCGGAGCAATATGTCAAAGATGTGCTAAACCCGCTCACTGAGCAGTTCCTGAACGAAGTCCGTACAAGCCGTCCGGAACTGGGTGAGCTCCCGGAAGACGATCCTGTCTTCCGGGGCGAGACCTTCGATACAACTCATGCCATCGAAAAGAAACTCATTGATGGATCCATGACCTTCTTCGAAGCCGTTGCCAGCGCTGTAGACCTTGGCCGGAACTACACCAACTTGGAAACAATCAAAAAGAACGCTCTCAACTATTTATAACTTAATTTTTTCATTCACATGAATATTAAAGAAAGAATTCAGACCGTCCTGCAGAAATTGAAGCTGCTGGACAAAGCAAAAGCCAATCAGCTGACTGACGAAGAATGGAAACAGATTGTTGACTCTTATCAGAAAGAGTATCAATCAACTCTTCAGGATGACTTAGCCGCCGACATGGCAGCTCATGCTGCTACAAATACTCCTATCACTCAAGAGCAGATGGATCAGGTACAAGGCATTTTGGATAGTATTGTTAATCCAAGCCAGAATGCAACTCAAGATGGAGAAGAAAAGCCGGTAGTACAGACTACTCAAACTCCGGCAACCGGTACTGACATTGTACAACTTGCTCAAGCCGTACAAGGCTTGGTCAACACGATGCAAAATAGTGCCACTGAAGATCGTCCCATTCAGACGGTAACCGCTGCTACTGCCAGTTTCACAGGTCCTGCAGATCGCACGAAGTTCTTGTTTGGTATCGAAAATTCTATGTTTTCCATGACCGATCGTTGGAACCGTATTGCCGCTAACCCGGCAGCGGCAGCTTCATTCGGTGCCTGGGACGAAGAAACAGAAGGTGTTTCCTTCCGTAAGCAAGCCGTAGCCTTTTCCCGTTCCTTGCAAAAACGCTATGCCTATTTGCACGCCAATGGCATGCTCGATGCCAAGAAATTGGCTGCCGGTGAATTTGGAACTAATTACGAAGGCGTTAATACTGCCGGAGTCGGTAACCAATTTGTAGTTCTCCGCCAAGATGCCTTGATTGCTCGTGTTCTCACGAAACGTGACCTCACTCAGTACTTCCCGGTACGCTACGGCATTCAGGATCATGACCTCGTATTCAACGCTTTCTTCTCTGAAGTTTCCCAGGCCTACCAGCAAGGTGAAATCTGGAAGGGTGACATGAAGCTCGAAAACGAGATGGGACATGTTGATGATGCTATGATCAAACTCAAGTTCGGTCCAATGAAGGAACTGGAGCGCATGTACATCGGTTATTTAAACAAAGAGGGTTCTGATCCGATCAAGTGGAACATGATCGAGTTCTGCATCCTTAATTCCTTGGAAACTGCACAGGTTGAGCAAAACAAACGCCGTATGCGTGGTATCTATGTAAAACCGGAGACAGGCGTTGCAGGTAGCTATCTGAATGCTTCTACAGGGGTTATCTACACATTACTCCGCTACATTCATGAGTTTAAGATTCTTCCTCATGATGATGAAGCTTATCGTGGATATACCGATGCCGATATGTTGGATGCTGTTCAGGATTTTGTTGCCGACATCATTACTTCCTGCACGGAAGATATGGACATTGACAACCATGTTCTGTACTTGAACAAAACCCATCAGCCTTGGTGGATCAAGAACGTTCGTGCCAAATATGGTAAGGATATCGACTTCACCGGACCAGACAGTTATAAGTATGTTGTTCCTGATACGAACGTACACATCATTTGGCTTCCATATCTTGGCCAGCTTCCTCTCATGTTTATGGATGTGCCCGGAAACATTCAGTTCCTGGAATACGTACCGGGTGAAATGCTGTCTATCAAGGTTAAAGAAGACATGGAACTTGTAAAAGCCTGGTCTACTTGGAAAGAAGGTTGCTCAGCTTCATTTACCGGCCGTCGTTTCGACAGCCTGGATAAACTTAAGGCAAACAACTACGAATGGCAGCAAATCTTCATGAATAAACCTGCTGTTGACATGGAAGCCGATGCCACCACCGTAGATGCTTCCAAAGGTTTCTGGCAAATCACTGTAGCCAATACTGCAGCCAAAGCCATTACCGATATCACTAATGCCAAAGCCGGTGTCGCTTATATCATCGAGTGTGGATCAACCGAAAATGCAACCACCATTGCTAAAGCCGGTAAGTTTGCCGATATCACAGAAGCATATACACCTACTAAGGTCGGTGACTACATTATGTTAATCTTGAACAGCAAAGGAAACTTCTTGGAACTCGAACGCCAGGTAGCCGGTGTCCGCAAAGTCAACGCCGCACTGCAGCCTAACATTCCAGGTGTAAGATAACCTTTGTTAGTCTGGTAATTAATCGTTTTTAGGTGACAGGGGCGGGTTATTGGCCCGCCCTTTTCTTTTTAACCCATCATTTTATTTAATATGAAAGCAAAGAAAATTTCAAATCCTTTTCGTAAAGGAAACCAAGCGGCTCGCAAAATGCAGCTTCGCTTCTTTCTCTCACTGATGACATTGATCGCATTCGCCTTCGTTATAGGAATGTTTCTGGATCCGTCATCTTCTCCCTTCTGTCTCTCTGGTTTCGCCGGCACTTCATTCGCCGCCATGATGGCCATCGGTGACGTTGGAGATGTCTCCGACCGACAAACTCATGGCTCGAATATAGCATATAAGGTCTATTTGATTGAAATCTCCCAAATCAACCCAGATGTAACTTTTCCGAAGCCTAATGTAAATAGGGAAATAGGTACTTTACCTATGAAGACCGGACAATATATGAAGTATTTTGAGGCCCATGATATACCTACATATACATCAACGGGTGAAAAAGGTGATATCACCACCAGTGGAGAGAATAATTTCGTAATGATTATGGGAGGTATGCGCGACCAACTTCTCACTTTTATTGAAGAACATGCCGGTGGCAAATTCATTGTCATATTCAAAGAAGTAGGAGAGGAGCAATGGTATATTCTCGGCAATTATGATCGACCAATGGTACTGTCTTCTTATGAGTCCAAAAATGATAAAGATGGCCGCTATGTAACTTTCACATTCAAACGTACCAGCATAGATCAATATTACAAGTACGCTGGCGATATTATCCGTGTTCCTGCAGCCAAGCATGCGGCTGACTCAGCAACCTTGGCGATATCTCCTCAGAACAACCGGTACGAAATCCCGAACGGATCCGCAGCGACTTATGCCATCAATGCGATATCAGGCCTCACAGCCAATGATAAAGGTCGCTACATAACTCTTGAAGGTACCGGTACTGACAAAGCTGCCACTATTGCCGATGGTACAGCCTTCACTCTCGAAGATGGTGCCACCTGGACGGCCAAGGCCGGTTCCTCCATCACATTCCGAGTTATGGACCCGGCTACACTCGTAGAAGTCCAAGGAACGCGTGTTCAGACAGCTTAATCATCATTAACAGGCTAACCGACTGATAAAATTCAGTTGAGTTAGCTTGTTTCAAATCCAACAAGCTATGTATAATTTCAAAGAAAAGAAACTTCATTTTAATGCCCTCCGCAATCCGGATGCTGCAGTATATGACCTTGAACTGTTGCGACAAGTTCGTCCCTGGCTTCCTCAACTGAGAACTTATACTCGCGATCCGAAAAGATATGCGAGTGAAATCCTCTATTCTCTCCTGGATCTGACGACTCGAGAAAGCATTCGTGCCTTTCGTCGTAAAAAGTTAGATGAGCTGAAAGCTGCTACTGAAGTTCCTGGTACCGCTACACCTTCAGACGAAATCACCGCTACAGATGGTGATACCTCAACTTCTGATGAGACTGCCGGTATCGATGCCGGGAATACTCCTTCAGATGAAACCACCACTACAGATAGTGATACTTCAGCCTCTGACGAGACTATCGGTACCACTGACGAAAACACTCCAGAATTGGCGAAAATAGAAGCCTTGGAACAATCCCTTGAGGAAGCCGAAGAAAGAGCAGAAGAGGCCGAGCAACGTGCCGAAGAAGCGGAAGAGGCTCAGGAAGAAGCTGAAACTCGCGCTGAAGAAGCCGAACAAGCCCTGGATACCGAGAAAAAAAAAGAGCAGCCCAAAGCAACTCCAGCAAAGTCCAAAAGCACGAGGAGTACCCGCAAATCGACTGGGACAACCTCTTCGATCCGCAAGTCCAAATAGCCACACTCATCTACAACGATCGTGTGGTCACTTGGAAACAAATGAAGCAGCTCGACGAAAGCCTGGATAAGAAACCGGTCAAACGTGACATCATGGACATGGTGGAACTCCGGATCCGAAACTTGCAGGCTTTCGATGAGCTGCAATCGTTCAACGACACTGGGAAGTTCCTCTACATTCATCCGCTCATAACTCATCAGTCAGAGAGAGCGCAACTGACGAAGTTACTGAAGACGGATCCGCACGAGTTTCTACGCTTGCACAAGAATGTAGCGGATAACATCCGCAGATACGAATCTTACCTGAAGCGAGCCGATCGGCAGACTCGGCGCACTCAGGACAAAGAGAACCTCCGCCGCCATCGTGAACGTGAGGCCCTATTCAAAGCAATATTGCAAGATTTTAATTCAAAAGACTAAAATGGAAAAGCTAATAGAAGTATTTAATTTGGGTGGTTTGCCAACCGCCCCGCTGGATTCATTCTTGGAGCTTCAGGAAGACTTTAAGAAGTCGGATCCTGATAAGTTATCGAAACTGCAGATGCTCATCATCACTCGTGGTTTCAAGTATGCATTCAAAGCCTGGAAGGATCCTGATGGAAAACTCTGGATCATCGATGCCCATCAACGCCGCAAAGCACTGATCGCACTTCGGAAGGCTGGTTTCACCATCCCCAATATTCCCTATGAGCCCATCTTCGCCATTGACAAAAAAGAAGCTGTCGAAGAGATTGCCGCCTACAACTCCGAATTCGCCACTAAGAACCCGGACACCCTCTTATTCAAGAAGTACAATATCGACTCCGATACCCTCCAACGCTTCAACCTCGGATACGAAGTCAAAGCCACTGACTTTGGCCAGCTCTCCCCATTGTTTCCTCAGGAGCATGAATCCGATGCAGTAAATGAAGATGAAGTCGATTTCGACATTCCTGCAGCTGAAGATACCACCGCAATTGTAGCTCAACCAGGTGATATCTGGTTACTTGGCAACCATCGCCTGATGTGTGGCGATTGTCGATCCAAATCAGATGTCTCTGCGCTGATGAACGGCCAGCATGCTGACTTATGTGTTACGGATCCGCCTTATAATGTCAACTACGAAGGCGGTACTGAAGATGAACTTACGATCCAAAACGACTCGATGGAAAATGATTTGTTTGCCACCTTCCTCAAGCAAGTGTTCTCCATCATGTTTACCATTCTCAAGCCTGGCGGCTCTTGTTATATTTTCCATGCCGACAGTGAAGGGGAGAACTTCCGTGCCTCTCTCCGGAAAGCAGGTCTCAAAATAGCCCAATGCTGCATCTGGGTAAAGAATACGATGGTCATGGGACGCCAGGACTACCAATGGCAGCACGAACCTTGCCTTTATGGCTGGAAACCTGGCGCCGGCCATCAATGGAACTCCGATCGTAAACAGACCACTGTCTGGAACTTCGACAAACCACAACGCTCAAGCCTTCATCCCACCATGAAGCCTATTGCTCTCATGGCATATCCGATATCCAATTCAAGCACTCCCGGCCAGATAGTAGTTGATCTCTTCTCCGGATCTGGATCAACCCTCATGGCCTGTCAACAAATCGACCGTATCTGTCATGCGATGGAAATAGATCCGCGTTATGTCACAGCTACAATCCACCGATATCGTGCCATGTTCCAGGAACAACCCATCCGACTGATCCGGAATGGGGAAATCCTCTCAGCAGAAGAAACCAAATCCCTGTTAACATGAAAAAAGAACTCACCCCAACCTCCGATGTAGATAAGGCAACCCTTATCGGTGACGAGTATGTATCTCAAGTGCGCACCTTCGGCGCACTGGGATACACTCCCCATCGCATTTGCTCTCTTCTTGGCATCCGAGGTAAAGAGAAGATAGCTCTAACCATCCGCCTTACCATGCCCGGTGATGTTTACAACGACGCCTACCGCAACGGATGTGCTCTCGGCGAATACAACATAGATGCCGAACTCGCCAAGAAAGCTGAAGCTGGAGATGTAACGGCTATTGAAACACTTGAAACCCGCAAGAAGGAACGTACTGTTAAAGACCTTAGAAATCAACTCTTTGGAATATGAATAAACTCGACACTCTTGATAAGATACATCCGGACCTAATATCCGCTTTCCTCACTACCGGAAAGTGTGACGGAATTGCGCCCGATGTACAAATCTTTTTGAAGCAGCTCCAATGGGCTGCCGAAATCTATGAGTACGAACGTAACATAACTCGTGCAGCCAAACAGCTACGCCAACGCATCAATGCACAACAGCAGATAAACATTGATGAACGTACCTGCAAAGCCCGTATCTATGCTGCAATAAACTACTTCAGCATTGATAACAATGTATCTATAAAAGTATGGGAGTCCAACTATGCCGACAAGTATGAAGACTTAGCCAAGCTTTGTGCTGCAGCTGAAGACTATAAAACAATGGGCAAGTGTTACTCCGCCGCCCTGGAGTGCCGCCGCCGTGCCTCCGAAATAGCTGAAGCTGATCGTGATTTAGGTATTGTTTTTCTTATCTCTCCAGAACTCAGTTCTGAAGACCTTGGATACAGCAAGGCCTCATTAAAAGAAATTGCAGCCAAGCATAACAAAGGTTTTTATCTCAATCTCATCGACAGCCTTCCTATTGAAAAAGTAGAGAAAAAACGTCTCCTTCGTGATGCTGATATCCAGGAGGCAGAATACGAAGAACTAAATGAGGAATAACATGGGAATAGAACTGTATAGCCAATCTTCAAACTCTCTCTCATCTCCAGAGACAACCTTCGATGCGACAACGAGCTTCGAATCCTACTACATGAACCAGATGCAAATCTTGGCTAATGTAATCGATCCGAATAATCTATATGCTGAAGTTGCACGCGCCGGTGGCAAGACTGAAGGTATTACCGGTCCCCGCATTATTCGTGTGGCCAATGATATGCCCGGTGAACTTTCCTTCCTGGTACATAAGACCTACGTCGCTCTCATGACTAATGTTTGGCCCAACCTACAGGCATATTTCTCCAAAGAAGTTACCGTTGGCGGAAAGGTACGCTCCATGCTTGAATACGGCATCGATTATGTAGTCGGTGAAGCCAAACTCCCTTCACACTTCCGCCGTCCCCGATATCCGATATCGTACCCCAAGCACAGCGTTGTTTTCCGTGATGGCCACCACATCCAATTAGTAAGTTCCGATCAACCGGAATCAGTCGCAGGCCGATCGGCTGTTCATGCAATCATCGAAGAAATGAAGCACAACAAAGGTGAAAAACTGAAAACACGCTTGTTCCCTTCACTTCGTGGATCCAGTGCTGAAATCCGCCGCTCAACATATTACCAAGGTATCACCGGTGTATCTGATACCGCTCGCGTTGACTTGGGAGAGGACGATTGGTTTGAAGAATATGAGAAACACATGGACCATAAACTGCTTGAAGAAATAGCTACTGTTGCTCTTCATGTAAATGCCGCTATCTATCAGAAATACAGATTAATAAATTCACAGCGTGAGACAACCAATCCTGTTACTCTTGAGCACATCCGTCTCGAAATCATAAAGCAAGACCGCATCATTGCACTTTGGAAACCACGTCTGGCCGACATGCGTCGAAATGCAACTCTTTACATTCGTGCCAGTTCTTTCTGCAACAAGGATATTCTTGGTCCTAAATTCTTCAAAACCCAGCTCGAAACCCTCGATATGGATGAGTTCCTTACTTCTATTTGTGCCATCCGTCACAAAGAAGTAATTAACAAATTCTTTGCTAACTACAACAAAGAAAAACATCAGTTCGCCGATAGCTATATTTACGAGTCCATCCTGAAACTTGACCTCTGGGAACACTTCATCCTCACGGCTCGTTACCTGAAGTATTACAGTAAGCACGATGAACTTCTCGTTGGCTATGATCCCGGCCACTTTTCTTCCTTGACTGTTGCCCAGGAAAAAAACTATGGTCGCCAGCTCCGGATCCTAAAAGAGTTCTATTGCTGTTATCCAGATGAACAACCGGAACTCGCCCGCCAGTTCTATGAGTTCTTTGGTCCGGACTCCATAAACAAACGCATTATTCTATATCCCGACCGTGCCGGTAACAAACGTCGTGAAGAACTGGAGCAAATCACCACTGACAGCCGGGCACTAAAGCGTGAGCTTGAAAGTTATGGCTTCGAGGTTGAACTAATGAACGAGGGCCAGTCTACAATTTACTATTGGCAACAATTCAAACTGTTGCTACTTATTTTTGGTGGCCGCAGTAATGCCCTGCCGGAAATCTTGATAGATGAAAACGAGTGCAAAAACCTTTGCAGCTCTATCATGCTGTCACCACTGAAGAAAACAGAGGGCCGCATAGAGCTTGATAAATCATCAGAAAAGAAAGTACCGTTAAAGAACCAGGCCGGACTAACAACACAGCTTCCCAGCTCCTTAATTTACCTTCTTTTTGGCCGCTATGGAAACAAAGTGCAAAGCGAATTATCATCAATGCCGGATAATTTACCCGATAACTTTGCTATATAGTAGTTCTTTTTCACCCTAAAAATGTATCAGTAAAAGTATAATAATGGGACTGTTTGACATCCGAATAATATCTAATACTTTGGGAAATAGCCCTTTGCTTTTGAAAACTTAAAACGTATTTTTCTTGCAAGGCGCATACCTGCACGCACCGCTGAGTTTTCCCTTTGCCGCTCACCCCTCCCGAAAATTCCGAAAATATGACAAACCCCGGGTGCGTCCTTTTGGCGCACCCCGAAACCCACTACTTTCGGGCATGGAAATGACGATGACAGGTATTCAGGCGATGCAATGGGCTAAAGAGATCTCGAAGCTCCCTAATGGATGCTTCACCATTGCCTTCTTCCCATGCTCAAGGCATAGAGGGGAGGCAATACCTAATCTGACGGTTAAGGAAGGATGCAAATGGCGCACCCAACTTCCGGAGGAACGGTTTAGCATTGATAGTGATAACTTCTTTCTCTTCAGTGATGCAGATGGTGAGCCAAAGATGTGCTACCGCATACTGATCCGGTATATGGGCTTTCCACAAGATGGTTTCAAACTTCATAAAATAGATTGGCTATGAGTAAAAGCAACCTTAAAATGGTAGGCAACTACGGTTGCTATCTTGACGACGATAATGTAATATCATTTCAAATTGGTGATACGCCACTCTCGTCAGTGCTGGATCCTGATCCTATGTTTCCGGTACTTAATGATAGCAATTTTCCGGATATGCAATGGCAAAGCATCCAGGGATTCCAAGTCTGTAGTCGTGGCTTCAACAATCTGAAGTGCGAAGAGATCGCCTCAGATATCAAGAAGAATCGACTACTTCCTCGCTTGATAACCAAGCAGGTTAATATGTTGTATGGGCATGGGCTTAGCGTGTACAAGCCTACGATTGTCGATGGCAAATTGCAGAAAGAATGGGTTGATTGCCCTACTGTCACCGATTGGCTTAATAGCTGGAAGGATCGTGGTCTCGAATCGGATCATAAAGAGGTTGCCAAATCTATCATTAAGAACTACTACTATTTCCGTGATTTCTTTGTAAAATGGCGATTTACAATAGGGAAGGGTAGAGGAGTACTTCCTGTTGCCGGTCTTGAAATAATGGAAAATAAGCATTGCCGCTTGGCTACGACAAAGAAGGATGTTGCCACCGATATAGTTTATGATAAGGACTTTCGACATATAGCAGTAGGAAGATGGGGCTACGGAACTTCAACTTTCCGTATCTATCCTAAATTCAATCTGACAGAGGTTGGTAATTACAAGTTTGCAGCGATATCACACCATCGTGAAAAATCTGTTGATGAGTTCTACGGGGTGAATGAAACACATGCCGGAACGAAGTCGTATATCAAAGGTTCTAATGATACCGCCGATTATATAAACTCGTTCCTCCGTAATTCCTTGGCTGCTAAGATTCATATTATCATTCCTAACGCCTGGCTTGAGTCTAAACGAAACCAAATCTCCAAGCTCTGTGAAGAAAACAAACAACGCAGAAAAAAGGAAGAGAAACTTCTGGAATACAATGGTATTGAGATTGGTGTAGTATTTAAAGAGTCAACACTTATCAAATATTTGCAGTCGGAACTCCGCAAAATATCCCGCTATCTTTCCGGAGCGGATAACCAGGGAAAAGCCTATGCAACTATCAGCTTTAAAAACAGCCAAGGCGAGGAAGAACGTTGGAAAATAGAAACTGTCGATTTGAAATATAAAGAATATATCGACGCCCTGATATCCTACGATAAACGTGCCGATGAAGTCTTACTCTCCAGTGTGGGCCTTGATTCTTCAATTTCGAGCGTCAGCAAAGATGGAGTTATTTCCAAATCGGGTGCTGATGCATATTACAACTATCTGATCTACATTATGTCGCTCACCTCTGAAGACGAAATTTGTACAGAACCATTTAACCAGGCTCTGCAGATAAACTTTCCCGATTTATACAGTCAGGGATATCGCCTTGGCTTCTATCGTGAAGTTCCGGCCCGCCAAGAAGAAGTATCACCCAAAGATAGACTTAATAAGCAACAGTCATGACAATATTACAAGAACTATTTCCTACCATCGCGGAGTTTCGCAAATACGCTCCGTATGCCGAAAGTAATATAACTTTCGATCAGCTCAACTCATCAGCAGTTTCAGCCAAAAAGATGATGATTATTATACTAACGAAAGATGTCTATTCTGAAATTGTGAAGGTTGATGGAGAGCTAAAGGAGGCCTTATATATGGCTATGGCCAATTTGACAATGGCAAAGCAACTCATATTCGATATCGTTTCTAAGCGTAAAAATGATGTCGATATCTACAAGCATGAGCAGGAAACCATGCGTCGCTCATTTATTGAAAACTACTTCAATGCGATGGATACAGTAATCCAGTTGCTCGATACTGAAGATAAATTCCCTTCCTGGAAAGAAACCCGCTACAAGAAACTTCTTGATGGACTTAGAATTCAAAGTACCGAAGATTTCGATATGCTATACTCCATCGACCTCTCTTATCTCTTTTTCTTCCGGACAATACCTATTCAGAAAGAAGCTCTGGACGATGGCCTATCCGCCTACTTTGAACGAGCAGAAGGTAAAGAGGATGTATTGCGGATGCTTCATCGATGCCTGGCAAAACAAACCATTGCCATTGCACTCCGACGTTTTGATATCATTGAGTTTCCGCCTACGATCCGGAGCCTGTTCGATGATTCCAAGGCAAGTCGATCCGGAAAAGATGAGCAGGAACGCATGCTTGCTTTATCCGCCTCATTAATGGATGAAGTGAAACAAGAATTAGCCAATATCGACCTGATACTCACTTCGGATTCTTCCGGATCCGTTGATACTAACACTTCTTTTAACCGTCCTGATGACATAATATTAGTGATGCCATGCTAAATCCTACCATTGACTTTATGGCGAAAGGAGTTCAATATAGCATTCCTAATACCTGGGAAAGCCTTACTCCATATCTTTTCCAATCACTGATCCATGATATATCCTTGATGGCCCAAGGCAAACTCTCTATTGCTATGGTCCGTGTGAACTATGTGTGTCGTGTTATGGGGTGGCAACTCAAAAAAATAAAGGACTCTGATGGATTGGCTAACTTAACCTGGCTGGCTGAGCAAGTAACATTTCCATTCACAATTGTCTATCCGGATAACGATGCTGCTCTTCAGGACCTCGATTTTGAAACACGAAAGTTATGTAAGCGCATTCCTCCACACCGCCTAACAGGCATCACCATTGCCAGATATCTGAGTAAGCAGCCTTATAACTATGCTGTTGACTCATGCTTTTGTAAACAGCAGATCCCGGCAATTCGCATCGATGACGACGAGCTGTATTCAGCCTATAATATAGATACCTCGTTCAACCGACTCACTTGCTCTTTGACAGCTCTTCAGTTTATCGAGGCTCGCTCCCTAATCGGCGGATCACTGGATCAACTTCCACTTCTGGCCGCTATCCTTTACTATCCGGAGCAGTACTCTTCTGATGGAGCTCATGCCCTTGCACACAAGTTTGTAAATCTGCCGACGGATGAGTTGACGGCTATCGCCTTTAACTTTCAGGCATTCGTTAATTATCTATTTACCAAAACCGAATTCAAGTTACTTACAGAGGCTAAGAATACCAAAGAGTCTGCCATTTCTACCGGTGCTCTTGAGTCTCTGTATAACTTGAGTTCTGATGGTCTTGGCGACGTTTATACCGTCGAGCGAATGAATATTCTCCAATACTTGACCATTCTTCGTAAGAAACTCATTGATACCGTCCGAAGCCTTCACTCAGCTAAGATGGAAAAGATAGACATTGCGAATGAAACCGGCTTACCCATTTACATAATAAATGATATACTATGATTCTGAAATTATTAAAGTACTTCGCTCAATACCCTCAGAAAGAAGGGGTGATCTCTATGTTTAGCAATGGGGCAAGCCAGTTCCCACAGTACTCCGTTCTGCTTGAGTACGTGAAAGGACTTCCGGCACCGCTCATGCCAGCACTTGAGAATCTTGTTTTCGGCCAATCATACGATGATGTAAAAAGGCGTGTGAATGATATCACGGGTAATTATCTCTTCATTGATTTTGGAGAATTCTCCTCGTCCCGGGATTCCCGAAACTCCATTTTAGACCAACAGAAGCTGGCGGCTACTATCGCCATGAAGCTCACCGACTCAGCCGATATGATCGAAGTCGCCATTGCCTCGGATATCACCTTATCCCTTCTTGCATCTCTCCGGAAGAAACTCATCCTGGACTCTCGTGCGGAAAATTGCCCTTGGCTGGATAAGATATCCGATAATCACGATATCGTTCCTTTTGTCTCTCCGGAGTTTAAATCCATAGGCTGGACACTCATGTTCAGTTCCTCTGCAGCTGATCTTTTCGATACTAAATCGTCCTTTAGAGAATAGTAAATCCCCGATATCTTAGCAAGAAAATGAAAGCAATGAAAAAACTCACGGTACAATTAGCTGTCGCTGTCTTCCTTACAGTTTCAGGTATGGTACTTATTTTTAGTGGTTTCTGGGTTTCACCTCGAGGTGAGATACACAATTCGGTATTAGTAGCTTTTGGAGAGGTCAGCACATTCGCTGGAGCACTCTTTGGAGTTGATTACCGATACCAGGTACGAATCTTTAAGAAAAAGGAGGTAAAAGATGAAAATCCTACTTGACAATGGACATGGAGAGAATACAGCAGGTAAACGTTCACCACTTTGGCCGGATGGTAGCCAATTATTTGAATGGGCCTATACTCGTGAAATAACGAGTAGAATATTTTCAGAACTTACAAAACTCGGAATTGACTCAGAACTAATTGTTCGAGAATCCATCGATGTACCTATTCGCGAGCGAGCTCGACGCGTGAATAGTATTTGTAAGAAAGTTGGTATTCGTAATTGTTTTCTAATATCTATTCATTGTAATGCCTTCAATGGTAAAGCCCGTGGCTGGGAAGTTCACACTTATCTTGGTAAGTCCAAATCCGATGAATATGCTACTATTTTCTGGAATACGGCTCACGATATCCTGAAGGATATTACTCCAATGCGTGCAGACTTTTCCGATGATGATCCGGATTGGGACACTAACCTTGGTATCCTTCGTGAAACTTTATGTCCGGCCATTCTTACTGAAAATCTTTTCATGGATAATCAGGAAGATTGTCGGTTTCTTCTTTCTCCTGAAGGTAAGAAGGCTATTACTGAAATTCACGTACAATCCATTCTTAAGATAGTGTTATCATGAATTTTGTTCATAATATATTGATTGTGTTGTTTATCTTACTCCTGATCGTGGGCTGTCGAAGTTCGCGATCAGGAACCTCACATTCCGATGTCCAAACTACCCACCTCAAAGAAACTCGGAAAGATTCCATAGACTTCAATGCAAAGTTTGCCCGCTACCTGCATGAGCAAGAATCTAACCTCGCCGTCCGGATCGTGGAGTACTTCCCTCCGGAACCTGGTAACACTGCTTCACATGGCCCTGTCAAATCTGTAACCGATATCGATCTATCTTCCAAAAGCAAGTCCGATTCCACAATCAGTCAGAAACAGTTTATCGCCAGTTCCGATACCACCTCGGAGCAATCTCATGAAATAGTAAAGGCAGAAACGACCTATCAAGTGAAAGTCCAGTCTTGGTACGAGCCCTTCATTCCCTACCTTGTTTTAATCCTCCTGGCTACCATTATTTATTACTTCCGTCGCAAAAACTAATCACTTTTTAGCTCAAGCTAAACAAATCTAAGTAGCTGATAATAAAGAGGATATTACTACGTTGTGTGCGTTAATAGTGTTACCTTAGCTGTACAATAATAAAGGTAAATCATTATGAACGAACAAGTTACAAACATTCTCAATCAGAACATAACGAAGACAGCGAAAATACAGCAGCTCCTTCTTTTAGGTTTAACCCGCCGCCAGGTAGCCGACTTGGTAACCAACGGAAACTACGGTTTCGTGCAAAACGTTTACAAAAAAATGCTTGAGGCAGGCACTTTTAACCATCAACCTGCAGCTGCAATTCTTTCTGAAATAGACTACACTTTCAACCGCCGCTTCGGCATCGAGATTGAAGCCTATAACTGCGATAAACATCGCCTCGCCCGCGAGCTTCGCGAGGCCGGAATCAACGTAGTAGTTGAGGGTTACAACCATGACACGCGCGACCATTGGAAGCTTGTAACAGACGCCAGCCTTAGCGGAAACAACACTTTCGAGTTGGTAAGCCCGATACTGCAAGGAGAGACCGGACTACAGGAGTTACAAAAGGTTTGCTGGGTACTTGAGTATTGCAATGTAAAAGTGAATAACAGCTGCGGCCTACACATCCACATGGACGCTGCAGACTTTACCATCGAGACTTGGCGCAACTTGGCAATAACCTACCGCCGCCTCGAGCCGGTAATCGACGGATTTATGCCGAGCAACCGCCGTAATAACACCTACTGCAAAACTCTTTCCGGTATATCTGAAAGTCGCATTCGGGAAGCTCAAAACATCACACAGCTACGCTCAGTCTTTGGAAACGCCCGCTACCACAAGCTGAACCTCGAAGCCTACGCCCGCCACCGCACGGTTGAATTTCGCCAGCATGGCGGTACGACCAACTTCACAAAAATGGAGAATTGGATACGCTTTGCCGCAAACATGATTACCTTTGCACAACAAGGTATGGTTAACGCAGGATGCCAACTATCAAGCATTCCTTTTTTAACCGCTGACCAAAAAATATTTTTCAAACTCAGAACTAAAAAGTTAGCATAATAATGACAACAACCTACACTTTGCAGGACGGCGGTAAAATTACCGCCACCTGCGCCGCCGATTTTGTAACCAAGTTACGCGAAAGCAGCCGCTTCGATAGTGAATGTACCGACCAGGAATACATGTACCATTTTACCGACCGATTTCACGATCAGACCGGCCATGTGATCCGAGCCGATTCCCCAGAACACTTTTTGGAGGATTTGTCTACTTATGGTTACGTAAATGTTAAATAATCAATCTAATAACATTTTTGTTATTGAATTAATTGGATGTTAATAATAAAAATGTTATTTTTGCATTGTCATTAAGACAAGAGATCTCAATGAGTAATGACAAAGAGCTAAAGGCTCGGATAAAAGAGCTGGAAGAAGACCTGCAATTTTATCTCCGCAGACATCATCAACTGTCTTCAAGAAGCAGGAACATGAAAGCGGTGGTTGAAGCAGAAATCAAACGACTCGAAGAGGAAATCAAGAGTTTGGGTGGTAAGCTGTATTGACCAGAAGGAAAACCGCCCTTGTTGGCCACAAGGGCGGGATTCCTTTCGTTGGACTTAAAACTTTGTTATATGGATAAAACTGAACGTTTTTTTGAGTTGAAAGAGCTTTGGAAAAAAAGTGATGAAGCCCATCGTGTTGAAATTGACAAAGAAATTTCGGAATTGCTGGAATCAATGGATACAGAAGATGATGAAAGGCTTTTGGAAGGCGTCAAACAAGACTTTGCAAATATCCACAATAAATTAGAGGATGTTCGGCAAGAAGTATTGCGTGATAAAATGAAAGAAGTATTGCCAGCAATATCCGTCTCATACATTGCCCGTAAATACTTCGGTAAATCCTCTTCTTGGTTTTATCAACGCCTCAATGGTAACAAAGTAAATGGCAAAGAAGCTACTTTTACTCCTAATGAATTGAGTACATTGTCTGCTGCATTAAATGATATAGGAAAGAAATTAAGCGCTATGAGTGCTGTATTGTAACAATGCATCCTGGAAAGGAGCATCGTTTTTAAAAACACCAAAATTTGAGGGTAAAGTTCGTATAAAGAACGCTGAGTATTTATTGAACACTATTATTCTTCCCTCAGTTCGGAAGGGCTTCCACAAGTTGGGAGCCTTTTTTATATCTGAACGATTTCTATGTCCAGACATTTTTTATTCTCTAAAATAAAGAAGAATTACATCAGAATAAACTACTTTTGCACGTGTAACTAATACAAACAAAATGAAAAAAGTACTATTATTATTGTTTGTGATGTCTATTGGGCTTCACATTAACGCTTCTGAAGTTGACTCGATTCAATTTCGTAATGGAAAAGTAATTATTGAAGAAGTTATTGCAGTACCTAATGCAACAGCTTCACAGTTGTATGGTAAAGCCAAATTATTTTTTTCTAAGACATTTAACTCTGCAAAGAAAGTGATTGATTCTGAAGATCCAGAAAACCACATTATAGTAGGCAAGGGGAAAATAGTATCTCAAGAAGATCAGGGATATGGAGGAATATATTATAACTTCACAATTTTAATTCAGACAAAAGATGAAAGATATAGATATACGATAACAGATATGTATGTAGAAATGACAGGATTAGCTCCTATGACAATTACTGCAGAACATTCAGCCAAAGTAGCGAAAGAAAAAAACTCAATGGAGCCTATTAAAGACTATTATGAAAAGACAGCTCCAATCATAGTAACTCTCAAAGAACAAATGCATATTGATAAAGGTGAAGATGAGTGGTAAATAGCTATAATATTAAAATATGTATTTTCAAAGCGGAGCTTTTAAGCTCCGCTTTTCTTTTGTTCATAGTGTCTAATCATCTTCACTGAATAATGATCGCATGCCAGTGACCGCTTCTGATGTCAGCGATTTGCGTACCGCTTTCTCATGTTTCAATGATCTGTCAAGTTCCAGGTATCGTTCAAAATCTTCGCCTGTTTTCTGGGGCTTGTCTTTCAACTCATCCAGCTCTTTCTGAAATTTCAAAGTACGTTCAAATGATTGCTCACGTTGAACGTGTTTTCCGAAGAGAAGGTTTTCAATGGTGGAATAAACCCAAAGTTCAAATGTAGGGTTTAGCCAAGCTGCAAATTTAAGAGCTAAAATACGATGCATCCAAGTACCAGATCTTTGTCTCGAATCGATTAAATCACTTTCATCTTGAATGCCTAAAAAGCGAGAATTCTCGCTTTTTAGGCATTCATTAACAAACTCAATAGTGCTTTCATTTCTCATAAAAGCTTCTACTTTCTTTCCGAACGGCTTTGCCATTTCAGTAGCATTAATCATCATACCATTGTTTTTTTCCAATGCAAAGGTGATTGGATTTTCTTCAAATACACAAATTTTTGTTTCCATTTTAGATAATGTTTGGATTAATAAAAAGTAAAACAGGCACAAATATACTATAAATAATTGATAACCAAATAGTTATATTTAATATTTTGAAATAAATAGTAAAAATATAGTGTTTTATTTTGCTGATTGTGATGTGATATCGAAAGTTTTTATGCTTTCTTTTTGCACTTCCAAAATAAATTCCCATATTTGCAGTGCCAAATAAAACGATAGTGATTCTATCCCGTTGCGTCCGGTAGACGCTCAATACGAAATTGGGCTTTTTTTATGTCCATAGGTACCATTTTCCTAATTAAGGAAGATGATATTCATATACGAAACTTACGGCTGTCTTTTCCATTTCTTGGGGGCAGTAGAAATTTAGTGGGGATATCCATATATCTTTGCCAGCCTAAAAAGAA
>OJMG01000853.1_pt1 | contig 29637 bp, 25 predicted proteins | sample 1597141 | NCBI WGS metagenome assembly OJMG01 (sample SAMEA2452119, study PRJEB22498) | human gut metagenome | biome: human feces; feature: human gut; material: feces | place: Australia | collected 2012 | reverse complement strand
TGTTAAGGGCATTAGTAGGTGAAGATATAACAAGAGAATTTGTTGAGTTTTGTAATCAACAAGTAATAACATTAGATGATGTAATAAATGGAAATTATACCGATAGAGATATACAGGTGTTAAATACTGCTGAAAGATATGCAACAGCTATGGGATTAACACAGGTAGATGATGATAATTTAGAAAAAGTTAGAAGATTCGTTACAGGATTAGGAGCAGAATTTGGAGCAATTTTTGATGCTTTATGGACACATGGCGATGAAAGTAAATTAGAAAGACTTGTAGAAGCAAAACTTGCTGAAATGCCTGGAGGAGGTATAAGAAGATAATGGAAAACAAGAAAGAAATATTGTTATCATATATTAAAGCAAATGTTGCACCAATATTAGTTGATTTTATATCTGGTAAGGATTTGAATGATGCAGTTGTAGTACCTGCCAATGTTGATGTTAAAGAGTTAAATGGTCATTATGATGGAGCAGATTTTATGCCACCTAAATGGCTTAATGAAATATTAAGTACAAATGCCAGTAGAATATTAGTAATTGATAAAATTGATTTGATTTCTAAAGAAGAACAATTAAAGTTTTGTGAATTATTAGAACACAGGAAAATATCTACATTTGAATTACCTAAAAATTGTGTAATACTTGTTACTGCAAATGAAATAAATAAAGATAAAATAAGTGAAGAAATATTTTCATTAGTTGCACGAATTTGAGGTGTAAGTTATGAAATATGATATAGCAACATTAGAAAGAAAAATGCTTGTTAAATATCCCTTTTTTGGGAGTGTAGTAGCAAGTGTAGATTATAAAGAAAACAAAGATATTTCAACTGCAGACACAGATGGAGAAACAATATATTATAATCCTGAATATTTAGAGGGATTAAGTGTTGAGGAACAAACTTTTATATTTGCCCATGAAGTATGTCATATTGCATTCAATCATATATTAAGAAGTGAAGGTAAGAATCCTGAATTATGGAGTATTGCTACTGATGGTGTTATTAATCAATTTTTAAAACGAGATGGTTTAAAAATTGCACCGGGTGGTGTTGATATGGCAGAAGCTATTAATTATGATGCTGAACAATTATATGAAAAATTATTACAAGAAAAACAACAAAGCGGACAAGGTAATCAGCAACAAAGTAGCGATGATAGTCAAGGTGGAAATAATCAACAACAACCTCAATCACAACAAGATAATGGAGAAACACAAAATCAAGAAAGTAAGCAACAAAGTAGTGATGGAGGACAAAGTGGTGATAATCAACAACAATCTCAATCACAACCGCAAGGTAATTCAGGTAGTGGAGGTTCACAAGACCCAAAAAAACAATCACAAGAACAGAGTGGTGGTGAATCTGAGGAAGATTCACAAAAAGAAGATAAATCAAAACAAGATGTTGGGCATGATACTCACAGTATGTGGGCACAAGCAGTAAAAAAACATAAAGAACAACAAGAAAAAACTAAACTTGAAAAGAAACAGGAAGAACTTGAAAGTATGGGAGAAAAAGATGCTTTTAAAAAGAACCTTGAAGATAAGAAAAAACAGCTAGAAGAATTAAAAGAGGCAATTTCAAAACAGGCATCACAGGCTGGTACATCAACGAATAGAGATATTAGAACAGTTAATGATATAGGTTCTGCTAAACCATTAATTGATTGGCGTTATGTTTTAAGAGATGCAATTAAGTATGATGTTGATTGGTCTTATAAAAATGCAACATTAGAAGATGGTGTAGTTAGTGCTAATTTAGAAGAACAACCAATGCCAGAAACTGAAATTGTTCTTGATACAAGTGGCTCAATAAATGAAGTATTATTAAAGAACTTTTTAAGAGAATGTAAAAATATATTACAACATACTAAATTAAAAGTTGGATGTTTTGATACAGAATTTTATGGATTTTATGAGATTAGAACAGAAGAAGATATAGAAAAGATGCGATTTGAAGGTAGAGGAGGTACTGACTTCGATGTTGCTGTGGGTGCTTTCTCAAGACAAGTTGAAAATAAAATAATTTTTACTGACGGTAAAGCTTCAATGCCAGATATGACACTTGATGCAATATGGATAGTTTTTGGTGGTAAAAAAATTAACCCTAAAGGTGGTAAAGTAATTCATATAGACAATGAACAACTTGAAAGACTATATAATTATCAAATGACTAATGAAACAAAAGAAAGGACAAGGTAAAACAAAGATTTAGAAAAAATTCTGAATCTTTTTTGTATAATTTTAATCTTCCTTTATATATAATGAGAATCATTATTGCATAACAAATATATGGTTCAATGTCAAGAAGTGTTGGTAGACAAAAAAACTAATGATAAATGAACTGTAAAAGGTGACTAGAAATAGTCTTCTTTTATTATGTTAAAAGAGGATTACAAATACCTTTAATAAGCATAATTCTAGCTTTTAAATGAGAAAATTTTCTATAACCACAAGCATTATGCTTAACTTGTTTAATAAGGTTATTGGTATCTTCAACTAAATAATTAGATAAATCATAATTGAAAACATTAATTATATAATCTTCGAAATTCAAGAAAGTTTTAATGGCAGTTTTAGAATATTTATTTAATTTTTTTGTTTGCTACATTATGAATAATATTTAAGAATTTATTTTTATCACAATTATTAATAAATTTAATAATACCTTGATATAAATTATAAGTATAATTTAATATGCCATCAACAAAAATCTTTCTTTTTTTTAATATTTTTATGATATATTTGTTATAATAATAAAAGGAGGATAAAATGGAAAGAAAAGATATAATTAATAATAAGAAAACAGGTTGGTTAAACCTAAATGAAGTAGAAAAAAAGAATGTATTTGAATTTTCGGAAGGATATATGGATTTTTTAAATAAATCTAAAACTGAAAGAGAATTTGCTAATAATGCAAAAGAATTACTTGATAATAATGGTTTTATTAATATTGAAGAAAAAAGTACTTTAAATATTGGTGATAAAGTATATTATATTAATAGAAATAAATGTGTATACATTGCTGTTATTGGTAAAGAAGTTTTATCTAATGGACTAAATATAGTAGGTTCACATATAGATTCACCAAGACTTGATTTAAAACCTAATCCATTATATGAAGATGATGGTTTTGCATATTTTAAAACACAATATTATGGTGGGATAAAAAAATATCAATGGACTACAATTCCACTTTCAATTCATGGTGTTATTATAAAGAAAACAGGTGAAAAAGTAGAAGTTAATATTGGAGAAGATGAAAATGATCCAATATTTACAATAACTGATTTACTTCCACATTTAGCAAAAGAACAAGAAAAGAAAACTTTAGGCGATGGAATTGAAGGAGAAAACCTAGATTTATTAATTGGAAGTATTCCATTTGATGAAGAAAAGGACAGTATAAAATATAATATTCTTTCATTATTAAATGAAAAATATGGAATAAAAGAAATAGATTTTTTAAGTTCTGAACTTGAAATTGTTCCAGCATTTAAAGCAAGAAGCTTAGGATTTGATAAATCAATGGTTGCGGCATATGGCCAAGATGATAAAGTATGTTCTTATTGCAATTTAGAAGCAATATTAAATACTCAAAATCCAGAAAAAACATGTATAACAATTTTAGCGGATAAAGAAGAAATAGGAAGTGTTGGAAATACTGGAATGTACTCTGAAACATTTGATATGTTTATAAATGAACTATTAAATAAAAAGGATGAAAATTATCCAGGAGCATTAAATAAAGTATATAATAATTCCAAAATGTTATCTGCTGATGTTGATGCTGGATATGACCCAATATATAAAAGTGCATCAGAAATAAATAATGCATCATTCTTAGGAAGAGGTATTGTTTTAAATAAATACACAGGTTCAAGAGGTAAATCTGGTGCAAGTGATGCGAATGCTGAATATATGGCTTATGTAAGAAATATATTAGAAAAAAATAATATAAAATATCAAGTATCAACCCTAGGTAAAATTGATTTAGGTGGTGGTGGAACTATTGCCTATATACTTGCAAATAAAGGAATAGAAGTAGTAGATGCTGGCATTGGAGTACTTTCAATGCATGCACCATATGAAGTAACTAGTAAATTTGATATTTATTCTGCATATAATTTTTATTATAAATTCTTTATGGACTAGATATTTCTAGTCCTTTTGTGTTATTATTGTTATAGTAGGTGGTTATATGAGTAACATAGAAATAAAAGTAATTAAAAAAAAGAAAGAAAGTTTAATACTAAGTGTAGTAATGATTATTTTATGTATAATTTCATTAATATTTTTCTCTTCAGATTATTTAAAAGTTTTAAATAATGAATATGTTAATGTAAATAATAGTAAATCACTTGATGATGCGATTAAAAATAAAGAAAGATATGTTAGTGCTGATTTAAGAAAAGCAAAGCTAGAAGTATATTCTTTAGAAAATAAAAATAAAAAAAAATTAAATCTATATACATTAGATTTTGATAATAAAAAAGTAATGATTTTTTTAAGAGATAATACAATTATTACAGATAAAGTATATTTAAATATAGAATCATTTGATGGAAATAAAAAAAGTATTAAAGAACTATTAAATAATAGTGATTATTATGATGCTATTTTATCAAATGAAAATTTTATACTTAATAGAGACATTGATTTAACTAAAATGTATGTAATATATATTCTTATAATATTATCTATAGTTACAATAATACTTGATATATACTATATAAATAATCCTAAAAAGACAAATACTTACAAAAAGTATATGAAAAAACTATATATATGATAGTTTTTTTTATTTTTTTATGATAAAATTAAATAGGTGAAGAAAAATGAATAGAACAGAACTTAGAAAAAAAATAATGACAATTTTATATCAAATATTTTTATATGAATCAAATCATATTGATTATAAGGTAGAAGATGTTATAAAAGAATCTGTACCTGTAGAAAATGATTTTGTAAATGAAATAGTAAATGGTGTACTTGAATATAAAAATGATATTGATAGAATTGCAAATAAACATTTAAAAGATTGGACAATTGATAGACTTGGTAAAACTGATCAAGCTATTTTAAGAATGGGTATTTATGAACTAGTTTATACTGATACTCCAGAAATAGTAGCAATTAATGAAGCAGTAGAACTTGCTAATGAATATTCAGATGAAAAAGTAAAAAGTATGATTAATGCTGTACTTGATAGTATATATCATGGAGAAGATAATGAATAATAATTATATCACTGTTGGTGCTCTAACAAGATATATTAAATATAAAATAGATAATGATGTTAATCTTCAAACTGTTTATATAAAGGGTGAGATATCAAATTTTAAACATCATTCAAGGGGTCACTTTTATTTTACTATTAAAGATGAAGAATCAAGAATTAATGCAATTATGTTTGCAAGTAGTACAAAAAATATAAATTTTGAACCAGTAGATGGAATGAAAGTACTAGTAAAGGGAAGAATAAGTGTATTTGAACAAACTGGTAACTATCAAATATATGTAACAGATATGACAGAAGATGGTGTTGGTAATCTTTATGCTTTATATGAAAAATTAAAAAAACAACTTGCCTCTGAAGGATTATTTGATCAAAAATATAAAAAAGAAATACCAAAGATTCCAAAGAGAATAGGTGTTGTAACAGCGCCTACTGGAGCTGCAATTAAAGATATTATTTCAACTATTAATAGAAGATATCCACTTTGTGAAGTAATATTATTTCCATCTTTAGTTCAAGGTAAAGAAGCAAAAGATGATATAGTAAAAAATATAAAAATAGCAGATACATATAATCTTGATACTTTAATTGTAGGTAGAGGTGGAGGATCACTTGAAGATTTATGGGCTTTTAATGAAGAAATAGTTGCAAGAGCAATATTTGAGTGTAAAACACCAGTAATTAGTGCTGTAGGTCATGAAATTGATTTTACAATTGCTGATTTTGTTGCAGATTATAGAGCAGCAACTCCAACAGGAGCAGCTGAAGTATCAGTTCCATCAAAAGAAGAATTAAAAAAACTTATCAACCAATATAGAATAAGAATGACAAAAAATATAAAAACTAAAATAGAAACTGATAAAAAATATTTAAATAAAATAATGGATAGTTATATTTTAAAAAGTCCTATGAGTATATATGAAGTAAAAGAAGAAAAACTATCTAATTATATAGAAAGAAGTAAAAATGTAATTTTAAATATTATTAATTCAAATAAAATAAAATTAGATTCTATTAAATCAAGTTTTATATTTACAAATCCAATTAAAATGATTGAGAAAAAATATAATGATTATAATGTTTTAGTTAATAAACTTGAAATATTAAATCCATTAAATACTTTAAAAAGAGGTTATTCAATAACTAAGAAAGATAATAAAGTATTAACAAGTATTAAAAATATTAAAAAGGATGAAATGATTGAAGTAAATTTAAGTGATGGAATAATTAATGCTAAAGTAAATGAAATAAAGGAGAATTAAAATGAGTAAAGAAGAAAAAAGTTTTGAAGAAAAATTAAGTGAACTTGAAGTAATTGTTAAAGAACTTGAATCAGGTAATGTTGATCTTGATAATGCAATTAATAAGTATACTGAAGCTATGAAAATTGCGAGTGACTGCTCTAAAAAGTTAGATGAAGCAGAAAAAGCAGTTAATAAAATAGTAAATGAAAACGGTACAATGTCTGATTTTAATGTAGAAGAATAAATTTTCATTAATTGGAGGGTTTTATGGAAATAAATGGTAAAAAAGTAGAAGTAAATAGAAAAGATGCTGTTGTTAGAGATTTTGATAAGCAATATTGTGAGTTACTTAAAAAGATACTAGAAGAAGGAGAACTTTTTGAAAATAGAACTGGTGTAGATACTTTAAGTATTCCAGGTGGTGGATATGTATTTGATGTAGGTAATGAGTTCCCTATCTTAGAAAGTAAAAAAGTAATATTAAGAAAAGCACTTAGTGAATTACTTTGGATTTATCAAGCACAAACTAATGATGTATCTTGGTTAAGAGAAAGAGGAAATGATATTTGGGATAAATGGGCAGTAGATTCAGATGGAATATATAGAGTCTATGAAGCGGATACTGAAAATTATGATGCTGATAAAGAAGTAAATGTAAGAGATGTAGATGGTAATATTATAATTGGAATGAAGGCTAAATCACTTATTGAAGGTAAAAATATAAAAGAAGCAAAATTTTTTGGAAAAGAATATGCTGGTACAATTGCTAAAGGTTATGGTTATTTAATTGGTGAATATAAAAGATTTGATTATGTACGTAATTCTCTAGCTAATTATCCTCATGATAGAAGAATGGTAATAAGTTTATGGCAAGATGCTGATCTAAGAATGGCAGTACTTCCACCTTGTGTTTGGAGTAACGAGTATAAGGTTTATAAAGGAACACTAAATTGTTTTGTTGATCAAAGAAGTGCAGATGTTCCTGTAGGTCTTCCATTTAATATAAGTCAGTATGCAATTTTAATGTCACTTCTTGCTAAAGAAGCAGGTTTACAACCTGGTAAATTATATTATAATATTGCTGACGCACATATTTATGTTAATCAAATTGATGGAATTAAAAAACAACTTAAAAATTATGAAAAAATGCTTAAATTTGAAAAAATTATTAGCGAAAAAAGTGATGTTTATTTAGAAGAAGTTCATGATGCACTTAAATCTACTAAAGAGAAAAAGGAAGAATACTTAAATAATAATCCTGACAATGAAGAAGCACAAGCAGAATTTAATGATGCAAAAAAGGATCTTCAAATTTTTGAATTAATGATAACTAAAAAGAAACCAACATTAGAACTTGCAGATAAAAAGAATTTTTATGAGTATAGTAATCAAGTAAATAATGATAAAGAATACTTAAAAGAAAATGTTACAGGGAATGAAGATATAAAAGTATTAAATTATTCTTCAGCACCTTTTATTAAAATGCCAGTTGTGCAGTAGTAAAAAATGCCAAAAAAATTGGTATTTTTTTATTGCTATATTATTTTTTTAAATAATCATAATAATAATGTAATCCGGATTACAAAGGAGCTTAATTATGAAATTTAAAAAATTTTTTTTAACGCTTCTAATTTCATTAATTATTATACCAATAAATGCATATGCTTATTCAGACAAATTGATTGTTGGCGGAAATAATATTGGTATAGAGGTTAAAACTAAAGGAATATTAGTTATTGGTACATATGAAATAAATGGTGAATATGTGAGCAAAGATTCTAATATAAAAGCAGGAGATTATATAACCAAAGTAAATAATAATAAAATAGAAAGTATAAATGATTTTACAAGTGAAATTAATAAAGACGATGATAAGACAAAAATAGATATAGAATATAATAGAAATGGTAAGGGTTATACAGGTTCTTTAAAACTAGTAGAATCAAATGGTGAATATAAAACAGGTTTATATGTTAAAGATACAATAAATGGTGTTGGGACACTTACATTTATAGATCCAAACACTAAAATATTTGGAGCATTAGGTCATGAAATTGCAGATAAAAATACAGAAAGTACTTTAAATATAAATGATGGTTCAATATACTATTCATATATTACCGGAATTACTAAAAGTGAAAATGGTAATCCGGGTGAAAAGGAAGCTACTTATGATGATAAGTTAAAATATGGGGTAGTTAAAGAAAATACTAAAAGCGGAATATTTGGTAATTATACAAATGATATAGATAATAGTAAGTTATATGATGTTGCTAAAAAAGGTGATGTAAAACTAGGTAATGCAAAAATACGAACAGTATTAAATGGAGAAGAAATAACAGAATATAATATTGAAATAGAAAAGATTAATTTAAATGATAAGACTAAAAATATTGTGTTTAAAATAACAGATGAAAATTTACTTAATAAAACTGGTGGTATTGTGCAAGGAATGAGTGGATCACCTATAATTCAAGATAATAAAATAATAGGTGCAGTAACACATGTTATTGTAAATGATTGTACTAAAGGATACGGAATATTTATAACTAATATGCTAGAGGAAGCAGAAAACTAAAAGGAGAATTATTCTCCTTTTTTATATTTGTATTGACTTTTTAGAAAAAATAAATATTATAGATATAGAAAAAGATTTAAGAGGTGTATTTATGATAAAAATATATAAAACAAATGAAAGTAATATGATTGAAAGAGTAGATGAAGTTATTGATAACTGCTGGATTGATTTAGTTTCACCAACAAAAGAAGAAATAGAAGTTGTCTCATTAAAAACAGGTATTGACAAAGATCTTATTTTAAAAATGCTAGATGAAGAAGAAACTCCAAGATTTGAAAAAGAAGATGATTCTACTTTGATTGTAATAGATTCACCATATATTGGTGATGATAATGTTAAATATTCAACTCTTCCTCTTGGAATAATTACTGGTAGTAATAAACATATACTTACAATATCATCACAAAAACTAGAAGTTTTAAAACTTTTTAAAAGAGGAAAAATAAAAGATATAAATACATCACTTAGATCAAGACTTACAATTCAAATATTATATGAAAATGCTAAATTATATTTAAAATACTTAAGAATGATAGATAAAGAAATTAATAAAACTGAAAAAGAATTACATAGTTTATCAGAAAATGAGGAACTTATTAATGTACTTAATATCGAAAAGAGTTTAGTATATTTTATTACGTCTTTAAAAGAAAATAAAAGAGTTATTGAAAAGATTAATAGAGGAAATGTTATTCCTATGTATGAAGAAGATTTAGACCTTTTAGAAGATGCTTCAATAGAAAATGAGCAAGCAAGTGAAATGGCTAATATTTATAGAGAAATATTAAGTAGTGTATCAGATACATATGCAACTTTAATATCTAATAATTTAAATATTGCTATGAAAATATTAACAAGTATAACAATTATTTTCTCAGTTCCAACTATGGTAGCGTCTTTTCTTGGTATGAATGTTCATCTTGGGATTATTTCTGATTTAAAATACGGTTTTTTAATTATAATTGGTTTTTGTATTATTGTTTCAATTATAATTGCACTTATATTTAAAAAGAAAAAATTATTATAAGACTTATGGTCTTTTTTTATTGCAAATAAAAATATATTTGAATAATTTATTAATAGAAGGTGATAAAATGATTAAACTAATTAAAGAACAAATTAAACTTATAAAAGAAAAAGATCCTGCGGTTAATAGTATTTTTGAAGCATTATTATATCCTAGTTTAAAAGTACAAATTTATTACAAAATATCTCATTATTTATATCTAAAAAAACATTATTTTTTAGCAAGATTAATATCAGAAAAAGCAAAAAGAAAAACAGGTATTGAAATTCACCCAGGTGCTAAAATAGGTAAAAGGTTATTTATTGATCATGGTTTTGGTGTTGTTATAGGAGAAACTGCAATTATTGGTGATAATGTAACAATTTATCATGGTGTTACTTTAGGAGGAACAGGTAAAGAAAAAGGTAAAAGACATCCAACTATAGAAAATAATGTAATGATAGGAGCATCTGCTAAAGTACTTGGAAATATTGTTATTGGTGAAAATTCTAAAATAGGTGCAGGAGCAATAGTTTTAAACGACATACCAAAGAATGTAACTGCGGTAGGTGTTCCAGCAAAAATTGTTAAAACGAATGATATTTCTTTTGATAAAGAAAGAATAAACGAAATAATAAAACTTTTATAAAATCTTATTGTATATTTTTTATGTTATGTTATAATATTTTTACATTGATTGACTTGCCAAGTGTCAATAGTTAAAATTTAGTCGATAATTTATATTTTTAGGCAAGAAAAATATATCTATTCGGGTACACTTTTATGGGTGTACTCTTTTTTTGTTTGGAGGTTAATTATGAATGAAGTTATGATAGACAATTCAAAAATAGAAAACATGATATATGAGATAAGGGGTAAACATGTAATGTTTAACTCAGATGTAGCAAGACTTTATAATGTGGAAACGAAGGTATTAAATCAAGTAATAAAAAGAAATATAAATAGATTTCCAGAAGAATTTTGTTTTCAAATAACAATTGAAGAATTAGGAAATTTGTCTTTAAGGTCACATTTTGTGACCTTAAACAAAAGTAATAATTATAGAGGGCTGCATTATAAATATTTACCATATGTTTTAACAGAGCAAGGAATAATGATGTTGTCTGGTCTTTTAAAAAATGATATAGCAGCGAAAGTTAATGTACAAATAATAGATGCATTTGTAAAAATGAGAAAATATATATCAACAAATTTAATAGAGCAGAAATATATAAATAAGATGGTTTTTGACCATGATAATGAAATAAAATTATTACAAGAGTCATTTTCAAAATTAGAGAAAAAAGAAAAAATAAATCATATATTTTATGAGGGGCAAATATATGATGCATATTCACTATTAATTGATATATTTAAGGAAGCAAAGAAAGAAATAATTATAATAGATAATTATGCAGATAAAAGTATTTTAGATATGATTACGAACCTAAATGTAAAAGTAATTATTGTAACTAAAAAATTTAATTTATTAAAGGATATAGATATAAAAAAGTATAATAGGCAATATCATAATTTAAAAGTAATATATAGTGATAAGTTTCATGATAGATTTATAATACTTGATAAAAAAGTATTGTATCATTCAGGTGCAAGTTATAAAGATTTAGGTAATAAATGCTTTGCAATTAACAAGATAAAAGATGATGAATATCTAGAAAATATATTAATAAAAATAGGTTTATAAAATATTTGCATTATAATCTGAATTATATTATAATATATGTGCTTCAAAAAAGAGGTGAATAAAATGAATTATAGTAAAAATAAAGAAATCTTAAATAGTTTAATGCTAAAATATGGTTTATCTAAAGATGAAAGAAAAGAATTTTTTAAAATTATATATAAAATATTTAGACATAAAGAATTTCAAAGAAGAATGACGAGTGAATTTAATCATCATAATGATATAACACTTGGTTATCATGTGCTTGAAGTAGCTCTTTGTACATATAAAACATGTAAAAAGAAAATAAAAAAGGGTATAAAAGTTAATACGGATGTAGCAGTTAAAATAGCAATGCTTCATGATTTTTATGAATTACCTTGGCAAAATAATAAAGAATCATCATCTAAGAATTTAATTCATAAACATGGATTTCGTCATCCAATAGAAGCCGCTATTAACGCTATATATTATTATCCATTTTTATTTAAAGATAGAAAAGAAAGTATGATGATAATAGATGGTATTGTTCATCATATGTATCCACTTGCAGTACCAGTACTTACAGGATTTGATACAAATGAAATAGAACTTAAAAATTATGATAAGGTTAAAAAAATAGATAATGAATTATTAGAACAAATAATATATTCTACAAATAGAGGAAGAATAATTAAATTGTCACTATGTAAAAGTAGATATAAAGAAGGAAGAATTGTATCAAATTCAGATACATTAGTATCAATTAATAACTATGAAAGTCTAAAAGGTGTACCAGCTCTTATTACTGGTGTAAATAAAAATATAGAAGTGTAAATATTATACTTTTTGCTAAAAAAGGAAAAATATTGTATAATATTGAATCACAGGAGGGGTTTTATGGAAAAAGTAAATGATGCAAAATTAAAATCATTTTTAAAAAAGGAATCAGAAAGATTGGGAATAAGTATAAATAATGTTTATAATACATATTTTTCTAGAATTTTACTTAATAATATTAGTAATCATAACGAACATAATGAGGTAATTGTAAAAGGAAGTTTTGCTCAGTTAGTTCAACTAGGAAAAATAGTAAGACCAATAACAGATATTGATTTGGCTAGTAAGGAACCACATCATGATCCACTATTAATATTAATAAATGCAATGTGCGATGAAACAAACAATGTAGATTATATTTTAAGAGGTAAACCATTTACAACAAATACTGGAATAATAAAAATACCTATATCAGCAAAGTATGGTAAAATTAGTCATCCAATTGGTATTGATTATAGAGAAAATTATCCTTTTATATTTAAAAAAGAATCAAAAACAGTTCCTAAAATATTTGAAGGTGATGAAGAGTATAAAGTAATTGTGCCATCAATTGAAGAGATTCTTGCAGAAAAGTTATATATAATAATAAAGAAAAATAAACTTTATGATTTAAATACTAGAGTTAAAGACTTATATGATGTATATCAACTTCATGGTGGAAATTATGATTTAGATTTATTTTCATATTTTTTTGAAAAGATAATAGAGATGAGTTCGCACGTAAATAAAGATGATTTAACTACAGAATTTTTATCAAAAGATTTTGTGAATAAATATCAGGAGGAATGGGAACATAGTAAGAAAAAATATGAGTTTATGGATGGTGATATAGATTTAGAAGGTTCTGTATACTATGCAAGAGGTGTTCTTAGTGAACAAATTCAAAAGATTAAACAAGGAAAAAATAAAATATATTCATATAAAATAGATAATTAACGGTAAAGAATTCTTTATCGTTTCTTTATATTTTTACTAAAATATGGTATATTGTAGTTAAGTAAAAAAGGAGTAAATTTATGAGTAATGTTGGAATAATAGGTGGAGGAGTATCAGGTGTAATAAGTGCAATATATGCAAGTAAGAATGGTAATAAAGTAACTATTTTAGAAAAAAATAATGATATACTTAAGAAACTTTTAATAACAGGTAGTGGTAGATGTAATTACTTTAATAGCGATCAAAATATAAAACATTATCATTCTAAAAACGAAGAATATTTAAAAGAAATTATTACAAAAGAAAATATAGATGAATTATGTTGTTTTTATGACAGTATTGGTATTGTTCCTAAAATAAAAGATGGTTATTATTATCCATATTCAAATATGGCAATAAGTGTTAAAAATGCACTTGTGACAGAAATTTTAAAATCAAATATAAAATTAATATGTAATTATGATGTAAAAAGTGTAGACTATAAAAATAATGAGTTTACTATTAATAATGATAAACATTTTGATAAACTAATAATAAGTACAGGCTCTAAAGCATATCCAAAAACAGGATCAGATGGATTTGGATACAGTCTTGTTAAAAAATTAGGACACACTATAAATGAAGTAAAACCAGCACTTGTAAGTTTATGTTCAGATGATAAAATATTAAATATAATTTCAGGAGTAAGAGCAAATGCTAAAATATCCTTATATCACTTTGATGAATTATTAAAAGAAGAAATAGGAGAAGTACAATTTGTTAAAAATGAAGTATCTGGAATTTGTACATTTAATTTAAGTTATTTAGTTACTAAAAATAATAATGTAAGAATTAATTATATGCCATTTATAAAAGTAGAAGAATATGATGATTTTATGCTTAAAAATAAAAATAAAAGGGTAAAAGAAATATTAAATGGAATATTAAATCCAAAGCTAATACTTGCAATAATTAAAAGATGTAATATAAATGAAGAAAAGTATTTTTATGAACTATCTAAAAAAGAAAAAGAGTTATTAAAAGAAAATTTAATTAGTTTTAGAATTGATATAAAAGGAAAAGGACCATTTGATAAAGCACAAATATGTATGGGCGGTGTACCATTAAATGAAATTGATATAAAAAGTATGAAATCAAAAATAAATGAAAATTTATATATAACAGGTGAAATGCTTGATGTAAATGGTGATTGTGGTGGATATAATTTAACATTTGCATTTATTTCTGGATATCTTTCAGGAAAGGATATAAAATGATTAGAGTAAGACAAGTAAAAGTAAATATAGATGATAATTCTTTAGAAAATATAAAAAAGTGTACAAGTAAAAAATTAAATATAAAATATGAGGATATACATAATTTAAAAATAATTAAAGAGAGTATTGATGCTAGAGGAGATGCAAATTATATTTATGAAGTAGAAATAGAAACTAATTTAGAAACTAAATTACTAAAAAATAAAGATGTATATGTTCCAAAAAATGAAAATTATAAATTTGAAATAACAGGAACTAAAAAAATGAAAGAAAGACCTATAATTGTAGGAAGTGGACCAGCTGGATTATTTTCAGCATATATGCTTTCTAAAAATGGTTATAAGCCTATAATTATAGAAAGAGGAGAAAAAGTAGAAGATAGAGTAAAAACCATAGAAAACTTTTGGAAAACTGGTAAACTAAATAAAAATTCTAATGTTCAATTTGGAGAAGGTGGCGCAGGTACTTTTTCTGATGGTAAATTAAATACACTTGTTAAAGATAAAAACTATAGAATGAAAAAAGTATTTGAGATATTTGTAGAGTGTGGGGCACCAAGTGATATACTATATAAAAATAAACCACATATCGGTACTGATTTACTTAGAAATGTAATAATAAATATGAGAAATAAAATTATAGATATGGGTGGAACATTTTATTACAATTCTTGCCTTACAGATATAGTTTTAAATAATAATAAAGTAACAGAAATAGTTATAAATGGTAAAGAAAAAATGAAATGTGAAACACTTATTTTAGCATTAGGTCACAGTGCTAGAGATACATTTAAAATGCTTTATGAAAAAGGTATTAATATGATTCAAAAACCATTTGCGGTAGGAGTTAGAATAGAACATAAACAGGATATAATTAATAAATCACAGTATGGAAAATATAGTAAGTTTTTACCTAATGCAGATTATAAATTAACTCATACTTGCATAGATGGAAGAGGAGTATATTCATTTTGTATGTGTCCCGGTGGATTTGTAGTAAATGCATCAAGTGAAGAAAATCATTTAGTAATAAATGGAATGAGTAATCACAAAAGAGATGAAGAAAACGCAAATAGTGCGATAGTTGTTCAAGTATCAAATAAAGATTTTGGTAATAATATATTTGATGGTATGAATTTTCAAAGAACTTTAGAAGAAAAAGCATATAATATTGGTAATGGTTTAATTCCAGTTCAATTATTTTCAGATTATGAAAACAATACTATTTCAAAAGAATTTAAAAGCGTAAAACCAATATTTAAGGGTAATTATAAATTTGCTAATATAAATGATATATTTCCAGAATTTATAAATAATGATTTAAAAGAAGCAATTAATTATTTTAATAATAAAATAGATGGATTTAATAGTGGTGATGCTATTATCGCAGGTGTTGAAACAAGAACATCATCACCAATTAGAATAGTAAGAAATGAAAATGGAATGAGTAATATAGATGGAATTTATCCTATAGGAGAAGGTGCGGGTTATTCTGGTGGAATAACAACTAGCGCAATGGATGGAATAAAAATTTCAGAATTAATTGCTAAAGTGTATAAGAATTAATATTAATAAAATATTGATTCTTTTTTTTATAAAAGTTAGTAAATTCATTGACAAACAAGTGTAAAAAATATATATTAAATGTAACGTAATGTATTAGGGGGAAGTAAAATGGACGACATAATAAAAGAAAATGAAAGAAGAAAAATAACAGATAGATCATTAGTTGGACCGGTTGAAAAAACAAGACGATGGGAACAATGGTATTCTAAGGATGCATTAGAAAAAGAAATGCCAAAAATGAATGAGTTTGATTATTTGACTAAAAGTAATCAAGATTTTCCAAATCAAGTATTAATTAATAATAGAGGTAAAAATACATATACGATAAATGAGTTTTCAGGTTGTACAAAGAAAATTTATAATTCTCTAAAAAAAATGGGTTTAAAAAAAGGTGATGTTATTTGCTTAATAGGTTTATCAAGCCCAGAAATGCTTGAAATATCGTATGCTTGTGCTTCACTAGGTATTATTTTTTGCCATCTTAATTTTATGGATGCAACAGATGGTAAAGATGAATTAAATAAATTGTATAATCAATTAATGCTTGTTAAACCCAAATTAGTTTTAACTTTAGATATATTAGAAGACAAGGTTTCAGAAATATTAAATTTGAACGAGTTTAGAGATGTTATAAAGGTTGAATTGCCTTTAGATTACTCAGTACCGGGATCACATTATGAAAAAGCAAAAATTGAATTGTTGAAAATGAAGAACAAGCTAACTAATAAGAACATAAAAAATCAAATGCCATTTGAAAGATTTTTAATAATAGGCAGTAGAGTATCAGAAGAAAACAATTTTATTGAAACTATGTATGAAACAAAATTAGCCAGTAATATTGCATTTACTAGTGGGACTACTGGAGTAAATAAAGCTGTATTGATATCTCATGATGCTAATAATGCTTTAGCAGAACAACATAAAAGGGCAAATTTGGGATTAGAAAGAGGCAAACGTCATTTATTATTGGTTCCACCATTTCTTGCGTTTTGGTATGCAGATATGGTACATATGGCCTTATGTCAAGGAGTAGAAAATTTACTAGAATTATCTTTGGATTATGATAAAATACCTAAATATATGGAAAAATATAAACCACAATATGGTATTTGGTCACAGTATTTATGGGGTTCTGTTTTACATATGCCTAAAGATAAGAGAGATAAATTGAAAGAATATTTAGATAAGGTAGTTATAGGTGGAGAACGTGCAGAGTTAAATCAAATTGAATCATTTTACGATTTAACTGGAATAGTTCAAGAAGCTGGGTATGGCGCATCTGAGGTAAATACATGCTTTAGTGTAGCAAATCCAAGATGTTATGCATTAGGTTCTGCCGGTCTTCCTCTTCCAAAAAATAATGTTAAAATTTTAGATGAGAGAGGTAATAGTTTAACATATGGTCAAACAGGTAGGTTATTTATAACAGGTCCTTGTTTAATGAATGGTTATTATGGAAGAGATGATTTAACTAAAAATGTTTTAATTCCAGACGAAGATGGCACATTATGGTATGATACAAAAGATTATGCTTATGTTGATGAAAATGGATGCCTATTTGTACTTGATAGGGCAAAAGAAAAAATAGAAATTACAGTTGATGGTAAGAAAGAATCTATACAACTATTAGATATAGTAGAAAAAATAAAAAACAATTCGAATATTAAAATTTGTAAATTATCAAATTATGGTGAGTATATTGTACTTCATGTAGTTTTAAATGATTTTGTAGATATTAGTAGAGAAGATGCAATAGAATCTATTGTTCAAAATATTAAGAATAATTTAGAAGAAAAATATTGGCCTAATGCTATAAATTTTGAAGAATCATTGCCAAGAACACAAGTTGGTAAAGTTGATTATAAAAAGTTAGATAATGATACAAAAGCAATTTTTGAAAAATATAATGATAATGAAAAACTAAAAGTTATTAATAATTATCAAAAAGAATTTAAATTAAAATTAAAAAAACATGTTTAATATGTTTTTTTTTATGATATAATCTTCTTAAGGTAGTGATGATATGAATAATAATATGGTAAATGGAATATTTTTTTCGATAATAAGTTTATTTTATTGTATTTTGATAAATATAATATATTTTACTAAAGAAAAACAAAAAAGTATTGAAAATTCAATTTATAGTAAATTGTTAATTTGTAATTTAATTGGCTTGATAATTGAGATATTTCCATCAACTTATGTGATTAGAAATATGTTAGAAAGTAATTATAGTTTTTCAATAAATATTTTAAAATTAATTTTAGTTTATTTTATAATATGGATTTCATTATTTACATACTATGTTGTTGTAATATGTACAAAAGATAGAATAAAATCTAAAATAAAATTAGAAAAAAATAATAGTAAATATAAATATGCGTTAATTTTTTGTTCATTGTTAAGTATTTTAATTATATATTATTTAAAATTAGATGCTAAAAATATTAATGGTGCGGCTTTTTCTTATGGACCAGCTGCAAACTTTGTATATGCATATAGTGGAATAAATATTGCAATATGGATTATTGAATTAATAAGAAATTTAGAGCATATTAACAGGAAAAAATATTATCCAATTTTCGCATTCATTATTTTGGGAGTATTTGTTATGCTTATTCAATATATGTGGCCACAACTAACTTTAATGATTTCTATGCAAACATTTGTAACATTTTTAATGTATTTTACAATAGAAAATCCAGATATGAAATTAATTAATGAACTTAATCTTGCAAAAAATCAAGCTGAAAGAGCAAACAAAGCAAAAACAGAATTCTTAAGTAGTATGTCACATGAAATAAGAACACCACTTAATGCCATAGTAGGTTTTAGTAATTCATTAAATGATAATAAAAATATACCGGAAGATGCTAAATCTGATGTAAAAGATATATTAGTTGCGTCAGATAGTTTACTAGAAATAGTAAATGGTGTACTTGATATTTCAAAAATTGAAGCAAATAAAATAGAGATAATAAAAAAAGAATATGATACTAAAAAAATGTTTGATGAACTTGCAAAATTAACAAAGGTTAGAATTGGTGATAAGCCAATTGAATTTGTAACAAGTTTTGATGAAACTTTACCTAGAGTATTATATGGTGATCAAACAAGAACAAAACAGGTAATATTAAATGTTTTAACAAATGCTGCTAAATATACAGATAAAGGCAAAATTACATTTAGTGTTCAATCTGTAATTAAAGATAATGTATGTAGAATGATTATATCAGTAGAAGATACTGGTAGGGGAATAAAAAAAGAAAGTATTGATAAATTATTTAATAAATTTGAAAGACTTGATGAAGATAGAAATACAACAATAGAAGGGACTGGTCTTGGTCTTGCAATTACTAAAAAATTATTAGAGATGATGCATGGTAAGATTGTTGTACAAAGCGTTTATGGAAAAGGATCTAAATTTACTATATCCTTAGATCAAAGAATTGTAAAAAATCCAAGTATTAAATTAGACGAAGTAAAGACAAATGATATAGAAATTATTAATTTATCTTCTAAAAAAGTATTAGTTGTAGACGATAATAAATTAAATATAAAAGTCGCAAGTAGATTATTATCGCCATATAAGGTAGAAATAGTACCTGCTGAATCAGGTTTTGAAGCAATTGAAATATTAAAAGAAGATAAAAAAATTGATCTTGTTCTTATGGATGATATGATGCCAAAAATGAGTGGTACAGAAACATTAAAAGAAATAAAGAAAAACAGTCTATATGATGGACCTATAATTGCTCTTACTGCAAATGCACTTACTGGTATGAGAGAGAAATATATTGAACATGGGTTTACAGATTATTTATCAAAACCAATAGAAAAAACAGAATTGAATAGAATTTTAAAAACTTATTTGACAAAATAATATAGAAGTATGCTATAATCATAATAGGAAAGGATTGTAGATATGGACAGAAGTTTTTTAGAAGAGAATGGTATAGATGTAAATGCTGGACTTGAATTACTTGGTGATATGGATATGTATAATGAAACAATGGGTGATTTTTTAGAAGAAATAAATGAAAAATTACCAAAACTTATTGAATACAAAAATAATAATGATATGCCAAATTATGCTATCATTGTTCATTCAATAAAAAGTGATTCAAAATATTTAGGATTTACTAAACTTGCAGAACTTGCGTATAATCATGAGATGAAAAGTAAAGCAAATGATACATCTTATGTTAATGCAAACTATGATGAATTACAAAAAGAAATTGATCGTATAATTAAAATTATTAAAGAATATTTGGGATAATTGGAGGTATTTAAATTTATGGGCGAAAATTTAGTTTTAATGCCGGATGTTAGAGAACAAACTATTCTTGTGGTAGATGATTCAAACATTACAAGAAGTTTGATTGAAAGAGTTTATAAAGATCAATATAAAATTCTTATGGCATCAAATGGAAGAGAGGCTATTGATATAGTGGATACTATGCCAGAAGGTGTTATAGTAGCAATTTTACTTGATTTAAACATGCCGGATCTTGATGGCTTTGCAGTGCTTGATCACTTCAAAGAAAAAGATTTATTTAATAAGATACCAGTATCGATAATTACTGGTGATAGTACGAAGGAAACTATAAATAGATGTTTATCGTATAATATAGTTGACATATTAATTAAACCATTCAGCGGATTTGATATTGAAAGAGTAGTTGCAAAAATGGTAAAATAGATTTAAAGGAGGAAAGAAGTATGAAAAAAACAACAGTAACAGGTTTAGAAGAAAAATGGGAGGTATTCTTAGTTTATATTATAGGAATTTTAGGATTTATCTTTTCTTTTATGAAATATGATTATTTATCTAAAAATATTAAATTTCAATATAGACAAGCAGGTACAATATGGCTTGTAAATGTCATATTTACAATTGTTAAAACAATTTTAGCATATACAATTAATATTGGATTTATTAGCTATATATTCAGTATACTTTCATTTGTGCTTTGGATATTTGCAATTATTACTATTGTAAAAGCATTTAGTAATGAAACATATGAAATTCCTGTAATCGCAGATTTATCTAAAAAGATATTTGGAGAAGAGTAGAATTATCTACTTTTTTTCTTTTTGTAAAACAATTATATATTAATTGACAGTTTTATTTATTAAGTTGTATACTTGGAATATAGTAATAGGAGAGTAATATGAAAAAAGAAAAAGGATTTAGAACTTTTAGCAGTAATAGTAATACTAGGAATAATAACTGTAATTGCGGTACCTAAAATATTAGATATTATAAATAAATCCAGGAATAGTGCGGTAAATAGTAGTTTAAAACTTGTAAAAGATGCGATTAAAACACAAATAGCATCCAGTGACTTAACTGGTCCAGTATTTACAAAAGAAACAGATGGGTGTTATGTGTTTAATTTTGATGATCAAACAACTGGGAATTCTAAAGAATTAAGTATAAAAAACAAGGATAGAGTATCAGAAAGTATTAAATATTGTAATAATACATTTAGTGATGATACTTTAAAATTTAATGGAAAAGAAGCAGATAATGAAAAAGTAACCCCAGTTTCGTCTGAAACAGATTATTGGGCTACAATTTCAAAAGCAGTAAAAAGTGCATCCTATCCATATAAAGTAGGAGATACAAAAGAGATAGATATGGGAGAATTTGGTAAGCATACATTACGAATAGCAAATACATCAACACCTGAAGAATGTAACACTGAAGGATTTAGTGAGACTGCTTGTGGATTTGTAGTAGAATTTGCTGATATAATAGCAAGCCATGTTATGAGTGATGTAGATACAAATGTTGGTGGATGGGAAGATAGTGAAATGAGAACTTATGTAAATAATGATGTTTATAATTCTTTACCATCAGAATTGAAAGGTGAAATTTTAACTACAACTGTTATATCAGGTTATGGACAATCAGATTCTAATAATTTTATAACGCAAGATAAATTATACTTATTATCAACAGAAGAAGTTTGGGGAAAAAACTTTAGAATAGACACGGCAAACCTGAAAACAAGACAATTAGATTATTACAACATTAGTGGTGGAACAAATGAAAGCGCTGTTAAAAACTACAAAGAAAATTCAAGTTATTGGTGGTTACGATCAGCTGTCTCTGAAAGTTCTTCTAATTATAATTGTGTAGTTAATTATGGAGGATGGAATAGTTATTATGCCACTAATTCTTATGGAGTATCACCAGCATTCCGTATTGGATAAAATTAACATGTAGAGAAGATTTAATAAAATTTTCTTTTTTTTATAATAAGCACATTTTATGAGTATTAAAATATAGTGTTTTATGATATAATTAAATAGGTGATAAAATGAAAGTAGTAATATCTGCAGGGGGTACAGGAGGACATATTTATCCTGCTCTTGCAATAATAGATAAAATAAAAGAAAAAGAACCTAATAGTGAGTTTTTATATATAGGAACAACAAATAGGATGGAAAAAGACATTATACCAGAAAAAGGTATTCCATACTTCGGTATAAATGTATCAGGTTTAAGCAGGAAATTAACATTTAAAAATTTTAAATCAATTGCAAATTTTATAAAAGGAATAAGTAAATGTAAAAAAGAAATTAAAAAGTTTAATCCAGATATAGTAATTGGTGCGGGAGGTTATGTAACTGCGCCTGTTATTATTGCGGCTAAAAAATCAGGATACAAGACTTTAGTACATGAACAAAATAGTATATTAGGACTATCAAATAAGATACTTTTAAAATATACAGATACACTATGTACTTCTTTTGAAACTATGAAAGTAGATAATGTTAAATGTGTATATACAGGTAATCCAGCAAGTGAAAGTATTATTTCTAAAAAGCCATATGATAAAAAAGAGTTTGGTTTAAGTAAAAGTAAAAAATTAGTGCTTATTGTAATGGGATCACTTGGTTCTTCAACAGTAAATGAAGTATTAAAAGGAACTTTAAATAAATTTGATAAAAAATATGAAGTAGTTATAGTAACTGGTAAAAACTATTATGAAGAATTTAATAAATTAGAAAGAGGAAAAAACGTATTTGTTTTCCCATATATTGATGATTTATCAAGACTTATGAAGGTAACAGATGTTTTAGTAACAAGAGCGGGCGCAACTACACTTAGTGAAATAATGGTTACAAAAACACCATCTATTTTAGTACCAAGTCCTTATGTTACTGAAAATCATCAGTTTAAAAATGCCATGTATTTAGTAGATAAAAATGCAGGAGTACTATTAGAAGAAAAAGATTTAACATGTGAATCTTTAGTAAATAAAATAAACGAATTAATAAATGATCCAAATAAATGTTTAGATATAAAAGATAATCTAGAAAATATAGGAAAAAAGAATAGTGCTACCTTAATATATAATGAGATAAAGGAGCTTACAAATGACAAATAATAATATTGCTGATCTTCAAAATATGGATTTAGGTAAAACGTTAATCGATGAAGATTTAAGTAAATATACAACATATAAAGTTGGTGGAAAAGCAAAAGTTTTAGTATTTCCTGAAAACAAAGAAAAGTTATTAGAACTTTTAAAATATATAAAAGAAAATAATTTAAAATATTTTGTAATGGGAAATGGTTCAAATTTACTTATTTCGTCTAAAGTGTTTGATGGGGTTGTTATTAAATTAAATAAACTAAATAATGTTCAAATATATGATAACGAAGTATATGTAGAAGCAGGTTATCCATTAATTAAATTATGTATGTTATGTGCGGATAATAATTTAGGTAACTTAGAATTTGCATCTGGAATACCAGCATGTGTAGGTGGTGCGATATGTTCTAATGCAGGCGCATATAAAATGGAGATGAGTGACATAGTAGAAAGTGTAACTGTGATAGATAAAAACTTAAATATAGTAACTTTATTAAAAGATGATTTAAAATTTGCTTATAGAGATAGTATTTTTAAAGAAGATAAAAGTTACATAATTATTTCTGCAATGTTAAAATTAGAATACAAAGATAAAAGTGAAATATTAGAAATAATGGAATCTAGGAAACAAAGAAGACTAGAATCTCAACCTTTAGAATATCCATCTGCGGGTAGTGTATTTAGAAACCCTGACGCTGCTCCATCCGGAAAATTAATAGAAGATGCTGGACTTAAAGGATATACTATAGGTGGTGCAAAAGTATCTGAAAAGCATGCAAATTTTATAATTAATTATAATAATGCAACTAGTGAAGATATAAAAAAATTAATAGATTTCGTAAGAAGTAAAGTAAAGGAAAAATATAATATAGAATTGAAAAGTGAACAAGAGTTAATAAATTGGGAGTGATTTGTGGTGGCAAAAAAGAAAAAACGAAAGAAAAAAATAAAAGTTTTTAGAGTTTTTCTTGTACTTGTAGTGATTACGCTACTAGTTCTTTTAGTCATGTTTTTAGGAAAAGTAAAAGTAAGAGGTTTTTATATTAGTGGTAATACATATTATGATGATCAAAAAATATTAAATATTACTGGACTAGATAAATATCCATCATTTCTTTTAACAAATTCATATACTGTTAACTCAAAGATAAAAGATGAAAAATTAATAAATAATATTAAAATTAAAAAAACTTTAGATGGTAAATTTAAGGTTATAGTTACAGAAAATAAAATATTATTTTATGATAGTAATAAAAATAAATCAGTAATAACAGATGGTTCATTAATTGATTATTATTATGAATATTCACCAGTATTAGTAAATGAAATAAGTGATAAGAAAATATATAAGAAATTTTTGAAAAAATTTAATTTGGTTGATAAAGATACACTTTTAAATATTTCTGAAATAAAATATGAACCAAATGATATTGATAAAGAGAGATTTTTATTATCAATGAATGATGGTAATTATGTATATGTTACTATGAGTAAGTTTAGTGCTATAAATAATTATTTAGAGATATCTAAAACATTAGGAGAAAAAAATGGTATTCTATATTTAGATTATGGTAATTATTTTGTTCCTAAAGAGTAAAATCTCTTTTTTTTTTCAAAAAAATATAGTATAATAAAGTTATTATAGAGGAGAGTATATATGAAGAAGATATTTTCATCAATAGATATTGGTTCTGATTCTATAAAGATTGTTGTATGTGAATACTTTCAAAATAAATTAAATGTACTCGCATCAACTAAAAGAAAATCAGATGGAATTAGAAATGGTATTATAGTTGACTCAGTAAAAGCAAAAGAATCTATTAAAAATGCAATAAAAGAAATTGATTTATCACTAGGAGTTAGAGTTGATAAGGCTATTATAAATGTTCCTATGTATGATGCTGAATATATGATTAATGAAGGAAGCACAACAATAACAAACGAAGAAAGAGTAGTAACAGGAACAGATATGGTTAATGCACTTCAAGGGTCAATATATAATAAAATTCCAAAATCAAGGGAACTTGTAACAATACAACCAATTAAATATAATGTTGATAATGAAAAAAAGGACTTATATAATCCTAGAAGAATTAGAGCAGATAAATTATATGTTACTTCAATGAGTACAACACTTCCTAAAAAGAATATATATGTAGTTATATCTATACTTCAAGAATTAGGTGTAGAAGTAATTGATATATTATTTGGTATTATTGGTGATTATTATGAGTTTAAAACTAAAGAAATGGAAAATAGTGTTTGTGGAGTAATTAATATTGGATCTGATACTATTGAGACAGCTGTATTTAAGGGTGGAATCATATTTAACTCAAATACTATAAAAACAGGATCTGCAAGTATTGATACAGAAATATCATACATATATAATGTTAATCCTAAACAAGCAGAAAAAATAAAAGAAACATTTGCAATTGCACATAAAGAGTTTGCAAGTAAGACAGATGTATATGAAATTAATAATAAACTTGGTATTAAAACAAAAATTAACCAATATGAAATTAGTGATGTGGTTAATTCTAAGTTAAGGGAAATGCTAGAAATTGCAAAAAAAAGCCTAAATGACTTAACAAAAAAGGAAATAAGTTATATAATAATATCAGGTGGAATAGTTAATATGCCTGGCTTTGACATTTTAGCTAAAGAAATAATTGGTGACAAAGCCGCTATAAATATGATCAAAACAATAGGTGTTCGTGATGAATCTTATTCACAAGCACTGGGAATGATAAAATATTTTATTGACAAACTTAGTATTAGAGGAAAAGAATATACGATGTTTGATGATGAAAAATATTTAGATTTGGTAGAAAACAAGAAAAATAATATAAATAATGGTAATACATCAGTGTTTGGTAGGTTATTCGGTTATTTATTTGACAATAAGGAGGACTAATTTATGTTAGAAATTGATCAATTAGCAAAAATAAAAGTAATAGGTGTTGGTGGTGGAGGAAATAATGCTGTTAATCGAATGATTGAACAAGGACTTCAAGGTGTTGACTTTATAGTGGCAAACACTGATTTACAAGTATTAAATAGTTCAAAAGCACAAGTTAAAATTCAACTTGGTTCAACAGGACTTGGTGCAGGAGCCGATCCAGATGTTGGAAGAGAAGCAGCGCTTGAATCAAAAGATAGCATAGTTGAAGTATTAAAAGGTGCTGATATGGTATTTGTAACATGTGGTATGGGAGGAGGAACTGGTACAGGAGCTGCTCCAATAATTGCTGAAATTGCACAAGAACTTGGTGCATTAACAGTAGGTATTGTTACTAAACCATTCTCATTTGAAGGAAGAAAAAGAACAGAACATGCACTAGCAGGACTTGAAGCATTAAAAGAACATGTTGATACATTAATAGTAATACCTAATGATAGATTAAGAGATATAATAGATAAATCAACTCCAATGCTTGATGCATTTAAAGAAGTTGATAACGTACTTAGATTAGGTGTTCAGTCTGTATCTGACTTAATTGCAGTAACAGGACTTGTAAACCTAGACTTTGCGGATGTTAAGACAGTTATGGAAAATAAAGGAGATGCACTTATTGGTATAGGATGTGCAACAGGTCCTAATAGAGCTGTTGAAGCAGCTAAACAATCAGTAAGTAGTCCACTTCTTGAAAAAGATATTAGAGGAGCAACTGATGCTATTATTAATATAACAGGTGGTAAGAACTTAAGTTTATTTGAAGTTGAAGATGCTGTACAAGTTGTAAGAGAAGCAGCTGGGACTGATATTAATACTATATTTGGTGCTGTTATTAATGAAGCACTTGATGAAGATATAGTTGTAACGGTAATCGCAACTGGATTTGATAAAGTAGGTGAACCACTTACAAATACTCCTAATACAATGAGTACACAAGTTATTGATATGATTGATGATGATGACGATTCATCTGATGATGATATATATGATATTCCAGAATTTTTAAGAAATAGAAGAAGTTTATAAATATTAAAATCAAACTGAAAAAGTTTGATTTTTTGCTTTTTATACAAAATATGTTATAATATTCATCACTTGTGTGGTGAAGAAAATGAATTATGATTTAAAAATAATAAAGAAAAAATTTGGTGAAAATATGATGAAATTATCTAGAGAATTATTTCCAACTTTGCTTGAAGAAGAAGGTTTGCTATCAGGTATTTTATTAGATAATTTTAATCCTTCTAAAACACTTTATGATGATATAAAGAAAAATTGTTTAGAAAAAGAATTTAAAATGTTTATATATAGTTTTTTAAATAGAGATGAAGTAATAGAGAATAGTAAAAAAAATCCTAAAGAATTATTTGAAGAAGCAGGTTACGATTTTTATGAGTGTAAAACTGAAGAAGATATTCAGAAATTTAAAAAATATTATGCTAAAGGTGAAGAATTATGCACATTTAGGGGTAAAAGATTAGATATATGCTATGTTTTCTTTGCAGTTAAAAAGAATGTAAATGATATAAAAAGGGAAAATTTTAGTAATCCTATTAGAGAAGACGAATATGGAACGTCTGTTATGAGTATACAATTTACTAGAGATGAAGCTCATACATTATCAATAAAAAACAGATATAATCATGCTATCACAAATTGTAATCCTGATGCTACATACCATAATAACCTTGAAAATATTATACCAGGATTAACAAAAAGTTTTGAAAACGAATATGGTTTAATTCAGTTTAATCCTAGTACTGATTTTGAAATGAAAAATTATGTAAGAGGTAGAGATGGTAAATTTTATAAATATAATTATGAGATAAATAATGTATATTACTGTACCGATAATGTAATTATTGATAATTATGAGGTAAAGAAACTAGAAAAGGAAAGATATATTTTGTTAGATTATTTTATAATTGATTTAAAAGAAAAAAATATTATTTTATATGATAATGAAATTGGTGATTCTTTTCCAAAATGTATAGACAATATTATTAGAATTGATGTAATAAATGATAGTCCATATAAGAAAATAATAATTGTTGGAGAAAATGGTAATATGATTATTAAAATTGATCATAATAATAGAATAATTGAACTTGAAAATGATGCTGCTAAAAAAATTGAAAATGATTTTTTTAACAAATCTAAATATATAAAAAAATTATATATGAATAACGTTAAAACTATTGGTAATAGGTTTTTAAATCGTAATAAAAGTTTAGAAGAAATAATAAATAATTATACTTCATGTAAAGTAACAACATATAATGAAAAATATGAAGGGGTTATGTATATAATTGCAGAATGGATTAGTGATAATGCAAATTATAGAAAATATATTAGAAATTATATTTTTAATAATGGATTTATTGTATCTAAAGTAAAAAAAGATGGAAAAGATGAGTATAAAACTTATGAAATGTATTATGATTATAATGAAAGAATAAAATATATAAAAAGTCATAGGGTATTAGCACTTAATAGGGGTGAAGAAGAAAAGGTTTTAAATGTTAAATTAACTACTTATGATGATAAAATAATATCTTATTTAGAAAACAAAATAATAAAATATGATTATCCATGTAGTAGTCTTATAAAAGATGCGATAAAAGATAGTTATAAAAGGCTTATTTTTCCAAGTATTGAAAGAGAAATAAGAAGTGATTTAACTATTTTAGCAAATAAAGTTGCGATTGATAATTTTTCTTCAAATGTTTCTAATTTACTTTTAACACCACCAATGAAAGAAATAAGGGTATTAGGATTTGATCCTGCTTTTAGAACAGGTTGTAAACTTGCAGTATTAGATAAAAATGGAAGTGTTTTAAGTATAGATAAAATATATCCTCATGAACCACATAATAAGATTAAAGAAAGTGAAATAAAAATTGTAGAACTTGTAAATAAATATAATATTGATGTTATTGCCATAGGCAATGG